>Ga0078972_1003041_pt1 | contig 51945 bp, 43 predicted proteins | sample YelNatPaOPGAMG01_FD_67568 | JGI IMG/M metagenome (GOLD analysis project Ga0078972, IMG submission 67568) | Hot spring thermophilic microbial communities from Obsidian Pool, Yellowstone National Park, USA - OP-RAMG-01 (SPADES assembly) (version 2) | ecosystem: Environmental > Aquatic > Thermal...
CCCCGCAAGTGGGAGAGGGGTGGCGCAGCCGGGGTGAGGGGAACCACAAGGCTTGGCTAACGACCTCTTCGATCATGCAAGGGAGCCGGGGTGAGGGGAACCCCCTGCCCCAACCGCCTCTAGCATCATACAAGGGTGGCGCAGCCGGGGTGAGGGCAGCTACAAGGCTTGCCCAACCGCCTGTTCCATCATACAAGGGGCAGGGATGAGGGCAACTACCTGTCCTCATCTATGGGCCATGGGTAAGGGCAACCCGCAGGCCAGGAGAGGAGGAGCTTCGGACGGCATCCACGTATCTCAGGGCGTGTGACCCTCCAGCACCTCCTGCAGCACCTCAACGTTGCGCCGCGCCAGGCGCCTTAGGTCGTCGATGCGGCCGGGCGGGTACGGCTGTACGTCGGAGAGGGCACGGCAAGCTGCGTCCGCCACCTGCTGTGCGGAGGCATCGTACGGAAGCACCCACCCGGGCCTGCCAACCGCCTCCATGAACGCCGCCACCTTTGGGTCGTAGCTGAGCGCCACAGACGGCACGCCTGCCACCGCGGCGAAGATCAGCGCGTGCAGGCGCATGGCCACCACCGCCCGCGCGCGCATCACCACCCCCGCCAGCTGCGCGAACGCTAGCCTTGGCAGCACACGAACGCCGGGCACCAAGCCAGCGGCAGCCTCCGCCAACGTGCGATCGTCCGGCTCTTGCATTGCCAGGAGGGCAACGCCAGCCCCGCACGCGCCCGCAATGCCTTTGCACAGCGCCGCCGCCCTGGCCGCCGCCCCCGCTGGCTCGGACTCCCGCCACCGCCGAAGCGCCAGCACCACGCCGAAGTCGCTCACCTCAGGCGGAGGCGGGCACGGCTCCAGCATCAGCGCCAGGTCGGCGCACACCTCGATCCGGGGGCGCGTAACCCCCAGCTCCTGCAGAAGGCACGCGGAGGCCGCATCGCGGAGCGTGATCGCGTGGGCTCGGTTGAGGACGGCGGCGGTCAGCGCGCGGGAGCGAGGCCGCAGAAGTGGGCCCACCCCCTGGCCGAGCAGCACCAGCTTCTTGCGAAACGCCAACGCCGCTCGCATCGTCCACAGGTAGAACACAAGGGATCGGAAGCTGGTGGCGTCCTGGAGTAGGCTGCCGCCGCCCGCCACGAGCGCCTCTGCGCGTGCCAGCGCGGGCAGCAATCCCGTCACCCTGTGCACGGCAGACACGCCATGCAACGCCTGTGTCTGCTGAGGGTTGGCGGACAGGACCACTGGCGAGGCGTTGGGGAGCTGCCGGCCAATCGTGGCCAGCAACCCGCCCAGCACCGCTTCGTCGCCGCAGTTGCCCAGGCCGTAGTAGCCTGTAAGAAGGATGCGCGGATGGGTGCCCATCCTATTCAGGCGAGCCAGTGGCAGCATCGGCGCGTTCCGGTGTTGCGCTGCCCCTCCCGCTTCCCAGCGACCTGGCAACCGGCAGCAGAATCGCGGTGGCCACCACCCCAACCACGATGCCGGTCCACAGGCCGTTGGCTGCGCGCAGCACTGAGACGCCCAGGGGGGTGTGGATGTGGCAGAACGTGTTCACCAACGATACCTGGCCAACGCCGCCCAGCAGCATGAGTGGCAGCGTTAGGCGCTTTCCGAGTATGGGCGAGAGCGCCAGCGCGAGGATCAGGAGTGGATGGCCGAAGAGGAACTCCTTCGTTCGCGGCCTGACGAACAGCACGCGATCGAGCACCGCGCGAAACTTCAGCTCCAGCGGCGATACGCCCACCGGAGACTCGTTGCCGGTGCGCATCACGAGGATCAAGAGCGCCGCGCCCGCTGCAAGCAGAAGGAGAGCCTGCCAAACCAGCACTGGGTTGGAGACAAGCCTTCTAGCGCGCTCGGCTAAGTCGTCCCACAGCCTTCGCCAGGAGCGGCCGTCGTTCACCACGTCGAGGGCGTACACCAAGCCCAGGCCCAGCAGCGGCAGAACGTGGGCCAGCTTAATGCCGGCAAACTGCTGCGCCTTCACCATGAACGAGCGATCGGACAGCAGGCCCACCACAAACAGCGCCCCCAACAGGCTGATGCCGGACATCCAGAGCAGGCCCACCACGGCACGCCTGGCGCCGCCCCACATGCCGGAGCGTTCCCTCATATAAGCCATCAGCAGCGCGATGGACGGAAACACCACCGCGGCCTTCAGCGCCAGGTACTTGCGCGTGAACTCCGGAGCGACCATCAGCATTGCCAGATCTTGCGCCAACCCAAGGATGAAGAGCGCCCACGCCCACGCCGCCGAGAAAGGCAACGACATGTAGACCAGCATGAAGAAAGCGGCTGTTGCTCCCACTGCGGGCATGGCGCGTAGCGCCAGCGGCACGGTTAGCTGCGAAATGGGCTGCGCCACGCCCGTGTCCAGGCCGGAGCGCCGCAAACCGCGCTCTATCTCCGCGATGTAGGCGAACTGGTCCGCAATGCCGCGCCCCGTAGCGAATGGGAGCAAGCGGACCAGGCAGAGGCGGACGTTGCGTTCCTCGGCGGCGCGAACGTACCGCTCAACCATCTCACTGGGATCGAGGCGGGGGGCTTCCGCCGAAGTGACGCTGTGGACCCGCAGAAGCTTCCCATTCAGCGCGCGAGAGAGGCGGTCGTCGCCGCGCTGCTTGGCGAACTCAACGCTGCCGTACGTGAGCCCCAGAGAGGCCATCTGCGCTGCGGTCTCCGGCACTAGCTCGCGGTAGCCAAGCACCTCCTCGCCGGAGAAGATGAGCACCCGCGCGCCCTGAGCTCTGACCTGCGCCAACTCCCAGCGCATCCGTTCCGGCGTGGCCGCCGAGAAGTTGCCGATGCGACCCACCACGTCCATGCCAGCAGTACGGATGGCCTTCAGGTCGCCGTCGGGAAGGCCAACGCCAACGGTCTTGACCTCGTCAATCGTGCCCAGCAAGGTGATGGTGCGCAGCGGCTTGCTGGCGTCAGTAATGGTTTGGCCAGCGGATAGCTTGAGGCTTGGGTACTGGACCCGCAGGTGCGCCTCCACGCGGTTCAACAACGATGGGTCTGAGTTCACGAACGTAATGGTGGTGGCTCCGTGCACGTCGGCCGCCGCGGTGTGGCGTACGGTGATGTCACCGGCGTCTCGGAGGGACTGTATGGTGTCCTCCGAGACGACGACGCCGTCCACGCCCGCGCGCTTCAGCTGAGACAGGAGCACGGGGAGCGAAACCCCGGAGTCGGCAGACAGCTGCTCAACCTGCTGCCAATCCGCGGCGAGCTCCACAGTGCGGTTATGGCGCTCAATGGCCGCCCGCTGACGAGCGACAACGAGGGATGCAACCGATCCCACGGCGATTAGGCATATCAGAAGAAGCTGAAGGCCTCGGCTCAATTCGGCTCCTTTCCCCGGCCATTGCGGCCGGGCCACGGGCGGTTTCGGCGCGGGCGCAATGAGCACCTGCTGCGCGCCTCCGCGTGTTGAGGTTGTGGGGGCTACTCAGTAGCCACCCAGCGCCGGTTGGCAAATGTACAAGCGACGGGCATCGGTCTTGGTGCGGATCCCTCATACAGCGAAGCGCGGCCGCGGGGGAATCTGACGCCCGCGTCGCACCAACGGGCTTGGCGCTAGCCCCACCAGTGGTAGCTCGTGCGGGCGCGACGTGCCGGCTTGGCAAGAACGCCCACCAACACTATGCCGGCCACAAACCCCCCGATGTGCGCGAAGTAGGCCACCCCACCTCCGCCCGCCGACACCTCGCTGGAGTTGAGCACCTGCAGCGCAAACCACAGGCCCAGCATGAGCCAAGCCGGCACCGTTATGATCCTTGTGAATATGCCCAGCAGAAGCAGCACCTGTATCCCGGCGCGCGGGAAGCTAACCAGGTACGCCCCCAGCACCCCTGCTACCGCGCCGCTGGCTCCCAATGTGCAAACACGCGAAGAAGGATCGTGGGCTATGTGGACGATGGCCGCAGCCAGACCGCAGAGCAGATAGAAGAGCAGAAACCTGGCGTGGCCCAGCCTATCCTCAACGTTGTCCCCGAATATCCACAGGTAGAGCATGTTCCCAATGAGGTGCAGCCAGCCAGCGTGAAGAAACATGGCGGTGAACACGGTTAGCAACGGCATGTGCAGGGGGGCTAACGGCGGCGCGTCGCGGAGCGAGGTCACCTCAGCCGGAACCATCATCATGCCCTGAACTACGGCGGAGTGGCCCAGGGCCTCCATCTGACGCGCCTTCAGGAACGCCAGCACGTTGGCCGCGATGAGCGCCACCGTAACCAGGGGCGCAGTGCGGCCGGGATTGTTATCTCGAAGAGGTATCACGCGGTTTCCTTCTCGGAGGGGCAGATTTTCTGCGGGGGGTGCCGCAGCACACCAGCCCGTCAGCCTCATTGGACGTTGTGGCAGGGACTCCTCCTCCGTGCATGTGGCACCAAACTTGCTGCGCCCATCGGGGAAGCTAAGGCTGAGCAGCACAACCGCTCGGTTGGTGGCGAGGCAGAGCACCAAGCCAGAGCGCGTCGACCGCCGGTGGCTGGAATGATCGTCCACAGCCATAGGTTGCCAAGCCCATCGATTCCGATGCAGACAGACCGGCACAGCAGCCCTGACAGAACGCTCACCCCGAAGCTGGTGGACGGGCTGCGTCACCGTTGGCAAGCGGCGTGCATTACCGCCAAGCGCCTGGGCGCCCTTCCCGATCACCTTCTGCCGCTCAACGGGGACCAGAGGGCGGAGTACGTGACGCTGCCCATAGATCGGCTGATCACCTACGATAAGCTTGACATCGTGGCCAGGATGGAGTTCCTGCGCGCATGCGAGGCTGGCACGCTGAAGGAGCCCAGCAAGACGCTGTATTACAGCTTCATCGGCGATAAGGGGCGGGGTAGCCAGCGCGATGCGAGCTGCATGGTAGTCCGGTTTCTCAGCCTGTATCTATCGATTTGCCATCGTGGCTACAGGCCGGACCTAGCGTCCAACCCAATCTCGGTGGTGTACTGCGGCGCGCCCCACAAGTCGTACCTGCCACCGAGTGCAACCGTAGCCACGATGTTGGTGGACGAGCCGTGGGAGCTTATGGACGGGTCCCACAGGATAGCGATCCTGAAGCGCCTGGGCTACAGAAAGGTGAGGTGCCGCATCCACATCCCAACCGCGCGTGATCTGCCTTGGTCGGCTGGTGGGTGGAGGGCGTCGGACTTCACCTCTTACATACTCTCCACCGAGTACGGGCGCGAGTGGCTGCGGCGCTCGGCTGGAGATAGCGAGATCGCCCGTTGGGTCGAAGCGGCGTTGCGGCACAAGATAGGAGCTGGCTGACGTGGGAAGACGGCTGTGCTGGCCCAACAGGGCAATCCGTGGCGCGGATGGCCGGTAGAGCGAGCACGCCGAGAGCACCCGCGCCACGGAAGCGCAAACGCCCTTCGGGAGAAGCCTACGTCATTGCGGCTGGGTTCAGGATGCGGTCGGCCTCCTCTGGCGTGAGAAGCCCCTTGGCCACGGCCACCTCTTTGATGGTGCGGCCCGTTGCCAGCGCCTCCTTGGCAACCTCCGCGGCGTGGGCGTAGCCGATGTGCGGGTTCAGCGCGGTGGCAAGCGCCATGGTGCTCTCCGCGTACCTGCGGCACCTCGCCTCGTCAGCCACTATGCCCTTCACGCACAGGTCTGTGAAGATGCGCACGCCGTTCTCGAGGATGAGGGACGACTGGAGGAGGTTGTGGGCCATCACCGGCATCATCACGTTCAGTTCGAGCTGGCCAGCCTGCCCCGCCATGCTCACCGCCAGGTCGTTCCCCACCACTTGGAAGCAGATCATGTTCACCATCTCGGGGACGGAGGGGTTGACCTTGCCGGGCATAATGCTTGAGCCCGGCTGAAGCGCGGGGAGCAGCACCTCGCCGAAGCCCGTGGTGGGGCCGGAGCTGAGCAGACGCAGGTCGTTGGCGATGCGAATGAGCTCCAAAGCCAGCAGTCGAAGGGACGACGACGCATCCTCAATCGGCAGGTGGCTCTGCATCGCCTCCCGCAGGTCCGGCGCCAGGCGGAACTGAACGCCGGCCAGCTGCGACAGGCGGGTGACCATGCGCGCCGGGTACTCCGGATGGGCGTTGAGGCCGGTGCCAACCGCCGTTCCGCCGATGCCCAGCTCCTCAAGGCCGTGCGCCGCGGCCCGAAGGCGTTCGGCGGCCTTGCGTATGGTGGCCGCGTAGCCGGCGAACTCCTGCCCAAGGCGGATCGGCGCGGCGTCCTGAAGGTGCGTCCGCCCCGACTTCACCACCCTGTCGAACGCCTGGGCGCGCTCGCTCAGGGCGTCCGCCAGGGCGTCCACCTGTGGAATGAGCGCCCCAAACGCAGTGCGGCCCGCTATGCGCATGGCTGTGGGGAACGTATCGTTGGTGGACTGGGCCATGTTCACGTGGTCGTTGGGGTTAACCCGCTTGTAGTCGCCCTTTGGCAGGCCAAGGATCTCAAGCGCGCGGTTGGCAAGCACCTCGTTGACGTTCATGTGGAAGCTGGTGCCTGCACCCATCTGGAACACGTCGATCTGGAACTGGTCTCGGAGCTTGCCATCCAATACATCCTGCGCCGCCCTCACGATGGCAGCGGACACATCTCGATCCAGTAGGCCCAGCTCGGCGTTCACCTCCGCCGCCGCCCGCTTGATCATCATGTAGGCGTCGATGAGGCGGGGGCTGGCGTGCAGCCCACTAACGCGAAAGATCCGCAGCGACCTCGCGGTGTGCAAGCCGTAGTAGGCATCGATGGGCACCTGCTCTTCGCCTATGCTGTCTTTCTCGGTCCTTGTCTTCACAATCTGCTCTTCGCTCATATCTCCCTCTGCGTTTGCTGGATCTGCGTGCGCCTATGTGCCCGTTAGGTTGGCGTGCGCATCCGAGCACCCCCGTTGGGCGGGCGGCGCCGCTAAGTTGCTCACCTTGGCTGGCGCAGGCCTCCGTGCTGTTGCGAAGCGTCACTGGGGCATCCTCAGGGCGGTTGCAGCCAGCCGCCACACACCCACCATGCTCTTCCCCATCTTGATGGTATCCTCATTCTTTTAAGAAGAGGTTGTTTCGGGCGCTATCGGCCTGGCGTGATGGGCGGAAAGTGAACCTTGATGGGATGCAGATAGCCCACCCCCCCGGCCACCGGGATCGCCGCTACGAAGGGCAACAGCACGGCCATCGGATAATGTACTGGCCGCGGTGGCCGTGCATCCGGACGGTCCGGCAAGCAGTAGGCCGGGAGGTACACCATCAGGCCGTATACGAAGATCCACATGGGCGCCTGGGTGACGCTCTGCAGCCCAAACGAGCTCGCCTCCGCCAGCGCGCCCGTGAGCCCGTACAACAAGAACACCGCGTTGGGGTGGAAGCTGAGGCGCGAGAGGATGAAGGCCCAGCACGCGAACATCGGCACGAACAGGATGACGCTGTGGCCAAGCACCACGTCCAGGTAGCTGGCCGAGGCGGTGATATACGCCCTGCCGACGGGCACGCCGAACACGGGCGCCAGGTTCGTCATCGAGGTGGTGATCGCCTCCTCGACGAGGGCGAGGACGGTGCAGAAGAGGAGGAACCGCACGTCCCACCGGATGGGGATGAGAAGCACCGCGGGGCGAATGCGGTCTCGAAGGATGCGCATGGCAATGCCGCCCCCAACGCACCAAAGCAGCACCAAGCCGGCGCCCATATGGACCACCGCCTTCGACACGGGGTCGCCACCGATGGAGACGACGGCGACGACGAACGAGACCTCAAGCGCCCCAACAGCACCGGTTGCCGCGATGAGATGCCCCAATGTATGGCGCTTCATCCCACTGTTCGGCGCCCATCCGCTACGTCAGCACCAGCTCCGACTGCTCGCCGAAGAGCTGCGCGCAGACGGACGCCACCTCGCTGCGCTTATCTATGTGTGCTGGGTCCAGGAAGACGTAGAAGTGCCACAGGTGGCGGTACCTATCCTCAAGCGTCTGTATCTCGCCGCGGGCGGGGTGGTTTGCTCCGCGGTCGTTGAGGGCCACAACGCCATCCCCCGGAAGCAGAACCGGTACGCATGCCTCCTTGAGCGACATGGAATCGTCTGGGCAGTATATGATGGCGGAGCCCATAGGGAGGCCGCAACGCCGCTCGATCTCGCGCTCCGCGTCGGCGCGTTCTGCCACGGAGGCGTGGTAGCGGCGAACCAGGGAGCGCTGCAGGCCGCGAGCGCGCGCCAGATCGCAACCGAGCACGTAGGCGCGCTTGTAGAGCCGTCGGGATAGCAGGCTGTCGATGATGTGCACCGAGGGTGGGGATGCGCAACGCGTGCGGATGGCCGCGAGGAGCTCGTAGTCCGTTAGGGTGCAGAGGTCGTCTTCGCCGATGCCGGTGGCCAGCTCCAGGGCCCGCGAGAGCATGGCGCCAGCGGCGGCTTTGGTGTGGTGGTAGTAGACGCGCTCGGTTAGCGTGTAGCGGAGGCGTAGGAGGTTGGTTGCCTCGGATAGGATATCGTCTCTCAGCATGCCGCCCTTCTGGAGGTCGATGGCGAGCTGGCCGTCCGCCACGAGGAAGTGGCGGTAGATGCGCTCGTCGTAATCCATACGAAGGCCGGTGAAGGTGACGTCGCGCTTGAGGTAGTCCAGGAGGTCGGCGCAAACAGTGCCCGCGACGATCTGGCGGGCGAGGGATGCAAACCCGCGGGGGCGGCCGGGCTGGTGCGCGCCGGGCGGTTGGGGGGAGAGCACCGCGTGGATCTGCTCCTGGAGGCCGTGGCGCTCCAACACTTGTGCAACCTGAGAGGAGGGGCTGGTTAGGAAACGGCTTATGCGCCCCCCCTCGTCGTGGCGAGGCCAGAGCTTGCGTTCATCCTCAAACGTGTGGCCGAACGGCACGTGGGATATGTCGTGGAGGAGGGCCGCGAGCCGTATCACTTGCGCCTCTTCCGGGGAGATGGCGCGTTGGGAGGACGGGTTGGCGTTCACGGCGTCCACAATTCGGCCGGCGAGGTGGCACGTGCCGATCGAGTGGTCGAACCTGGTGTGGAGGGCGGTGGGGAAGACCAAGTACGCGGCGCCGAGCTGCTTTATGCCGCGCAGGCGCTGGAACTCGGGGGTATCAACCACCTCCACCTCGAGGGCGGTGAGCGGTATGTCGCCGTGAACGGCGTCTCTGAGCGTGAGAGGCTTTGCCAAGTGTGGTATGTCAGCCGAATGGCGAGGAAAACGTGCTGAGAAAGCATCACCTAGTGATGGCGGGCCGCGCGGTGCCCAACGCGCAGCCCACCACACAGACGGCAGTGCAGCATCCTGCGCCGAAGCGAGGGGCTTCCATTGCCCCCTCCTCTGGGCCAACTAGCTCCCGAAACCGCTCCTCCTATTCCTCTGCCCAACTGCAGGCCGGTGTCCACGCAGTATGTAAGCATCCATCGCCGCGCCTCGCCAAGCCCCGCAGACGCTATCCTCCGCAAGCACGCAACCCCCCGTCAAGCGCCTTCCGGCGCGCCAACGCCGCCAGCGCCCCTCCCAATGGTCTCTGTGCACACAGCGGCTCCTCCGCGTCCGGATCGGCCATCCCCTCGCGCGCATACACGCGGCCCATCGCATAGGGGGGCAAGTGATGGAAGCGTCACCCGTTTTCGGCGTGCTGGGCGTTCCGCCCGCCGGTTACGAGGGCATGGGCAGCTGCACAGGCGCCACCTTGTCCGCGGATCGATAAGCGGCGGCAACCACCTCCACCGCTTTCAGGCCGTCTTCGCCCGTTATGGGGACGGGCGTGCCGCTCTCGATGGCGTCCACAAACGCCCTGACAAGGCCCAAGTCCATGTTGCTGCCCCAGTTGGCCCACTGCACACAGCCCGCCTTGTCTGAGTACAACACGAGGTTCTGGGCGAACATATTCATGGATATAACGCCGGCCTCGCCCACCACCTCAAGCGTAACGTCGCCCCAGAAGGGATACGCCTTCGGGCGCGACCAGCTGGAATCCAGCGTGGCGAAGACGCCGTTGTCGAGTTGAAGCGTGAGGAACCCCACGTCCTCAAACGCGCCGTGGTTGATGAGGTTGCCGATCTCCGCGTATACCTCCGACACCTCCGCGCCCGTAAGCCAGCGGATGAGGTCCGTTACGTGCACCGTGTGGTCCATCACGGCGCCGCCACCGCTCTTCTCCAGCTCGATGAACCAGCCGCCGGGGTTGCGGCCCCGATTCGTCCCTCTGATCGCCAGTATGCGACCTATCTTCCCCTCATCCACCAGGGCCTTCACCCGTTGCATGGCGGGATGAAACCGGCATGGGAACGCCGTCATGAGCTGAACGCCGGCCTGCTTGCACGCCGCCACCATCGCCATGGCGTCCACCACGTTAGTGGCAAGCGGCTTTTCGCAAAGGACGTGCTTGCCAGCGGCCGCAGCCAGCAGGGTCATCTGGCGGTGGCGGGCGTTCTCCGTGCAGATGACGACGGCATCCACGCCAGAGCCGAGCAAAGCCTCGTAAGACGCGTAGTAGTTGGCGCCAAAGCGGTCCGCCATCTCACGCCCACGGGCCTCGTCGTCGTCGGCCACCGCCGCCAAGCGAGCATTGGGGAGCCCCTTGAGGCATGCGGCGTAGCTGGCGGCGTGCATGTGGGCAAAGCTCATCATCCCAACAGTTACCATGGTTACGCCCCCTCCGTCAGCGCGATCACGCGGCCCGTTTGTATCGACTCAAGCGCCGCCAGCGCAATCTCCAGCGCTCGGTATCCGTCCTCCGCCGTCACAATCGGCGTGGCGCCGGCCGTCAAGCAGTCCACAAAGTGGCGCAACTCCGCGTAGTACGGGTCTACCGCAAGTGGGCTCTCGGGCACTGGCACGCCACCCTGGCCTCCTTGCCCATCCCGCAGCCGGACGTGCACAGGGTCGGTAGCAGAACCGGCAAACTCTATCATGCCGGCATCGCCCACCGCCTCCAGCGTGGCGTTGAATCCACCGGGGTGGGTCCAGGTGCCCTCAACATGACATATGGGCCCCGATCGCATTCTGAGGGTGACCAAGGCGTAGTCTCTATGCTCATGCACCCTGGACGCCAGTCCCTTGGCAAACACGCGCTGCACCGGTCCGAAGCACCACCGGAGCCAGTCGAAGTCGTGGATGATCATATCCAGCACAAGGCCGCCGCTCTTCTGGAAGTCTGCGTACCAGTCCTCGTATCCTTGCGGAAAGCCGTCTCCGCGGAACGTACGGATGGCGGCGGGCGTGCCGATGGCGCCGTCATCGATCATGGCCTTAGCGGAGGCGTACTGGGGGAAGAAGCGAAGGACGTGTGCGGGGAAGAGGCTGACGCCCGCATTGGCGCACGCATCTATCATAGCCCGTGCGTCTGGCAGCGTGCGGGCTAGGGGCTTCTCGCAGATTACGTGGCAGCCAGCGGAGGCGGCCGCCAAACAGCACTCCTTATGCCACGGGGTGGGCACGCAGATGTCCACCACCTGCGGCCCGGCTTGCAGCATCGCCTCAAGCGACGGGAACGAACGAGTACCCAGGTTGTCGGCGAGGCGCGTCGGCTCCACGGGGCCGACGTCGCATACGCCAACCAGCGTCACGTCCGGCATCTGCTTGTAAGCGGCGCCGTGGGTGGCGCCCATCGTGCCCGCTCCCACGAGTCCAACTTTCAGCACTCGTCATGCCTCCTTTCCGTTAGTGGCCAGCCCCGCGGGCATCGCGGCCGTCAGCCTCTGGGTTCAAAGGCGGCCTTCAGCGTCTGCACGAAGCGCGGGACGGCCACGGCGGGATCCTCCGCCTCTTCGTACTCGATGGATATGTAGCCCTTGTAGCCAGCCTCTTGCATTATGGCGGCCACGCGGTGGTAGTCCACCTCCTCTTTGCCGCCGAGCCGATGCAGGTGTGTCTTGGCGTGTGTGGTAACCGCGTACGGCGCCACCATCGCGATCTCTTCGTAGGGCGCTTGGCTGAAGTTCCCGAAGTCCAGATTCGCACCCACCCACTCATCACCTGTTTTCCGTATCAGGTTGATCGTCTGCTCAGCGGTGGCGGTTATGCCGCCGTGGTTCTCCAGCGCGATCATCACTCCTCTGTCCCGCCCGTAGGCGCCGCACTCCCTCAGCGCCTCCACCGTCCATTCGACCGCTTCGGCCTCCGCGTGGCCCTGCGGCGCAGAGCCGGCGAACACCCGCAACACTGGTGCGCCCAGAACAGCCGATATGTCCACCCACTTCCGCACCAGGTCGATCTGCTGCCTTCGGGCGTCCGGATCGGGCTGGCAGAAGCTGTTGCCAACGGCGGTGCCGGCGATGTCTAGCCCCTGAAGAAAGATGAACCGCTTCAGGTTGCGCAGATACGCCTCATCGGTGGTGGGGAAGTAGTACGCGGTAAGCTCAACGCCATCCAAGCCCATGGCGGCGCAGTCTCGGATGAACTGCTCTAGAGTCTTCTTGCCGCTTTGCAGGTAGTCCCGAAACGAATAGGCACAACAGCTAAGCTTCATGTGGGGCGGTCTCCTTTCAGGCTGTGGAGGGCTTCGGTTATCTCCTGCCTGGCGTCTGGGTCCTCCTCCGTCGCCAGGGCCTCCTCAAGCGCTTTGATGGCGGCGCCTCCGCCAATGCGACCCAAGGCCCATGCGGCGTGCCCCCTCACCAGGGGTTCAGGGTCGCGGAGGGCGGCCGCCAACGCAGGCACGGCGTCTGGCCCCCCAGTGTTGCCCAACGCAACCGCCGCGTTTCGCAGAAGCCCCCGCCGTTTGGCGCGCCTCACCGGGCTGCCCCTGAACCTCCGTCGGAACCCGTCGTCATCCAGCGACAGCAGCTCCGCAAGGGAAGGCGAGGCGTCGTCGCAGAGGCCGGGCGCAGGGGTGTTCCGGTTGAACGGGCAGACGTCCTGGCACACGTCACACCCGAAGACGTGTGCGCCCATCGAGGACCTCAGCTCCTGTGGGATCGGCCCCCTAAGCTCGATGGTGAGGTAAGAGATGCAGCGGCGCGCATCTAGGTCCCAAGGAGCGGCGAAGGCGTCTGTGGGGCAAGCGTCGAGGCAGCGGTGGCAGGTGCCGCAGTGGTCCGTCATCGGGGGATCGGGCGGGAGCTCCACGTCGGTTATCACCTCGGACAAGAGGAGCCACGAGCCGAGCCTGGGGTTGATGAGGTTGGTGTTCTTGCCGATCCAGCCGAGCCCGGCGCGCATGGCGGCGTCGCGCTCCAGGATGGGCCCGGTGTCGACGTAGGCTTTGGACCGCGCCAGCCCACCGGTGGCCTCCGAAAGCAGCGCAACGATGGGTTGTAGGCGCTCCTCCAGCACGTTGTGGTAGTCGCGGCCCCAGGCGTAGCGGGCCACCACTCCGCGCGGCTGTTGGTCCGGTTGCGGATCGCGCTCCGCTTGGCGGGGCGGCGGCTGTTCCTCCAGATAGCCAGATCGATAGCTGGTTGCCAGGCAGATGATGCTCTTGGCGCCTGGCAGCACCTGACTGGGATCCACGCGGCGCTCGGAGTTGCGGGCCAGGTACTCCATCAGCCCTGCAAAGCCGCGGCTGAGCCACCCCAGGAAGAAGCTGACGTGTTCCGGCGGGTCCGCTGGGGCGATGCCGCACAGGTCGAACCCAAGCTCGGCAGCGCGCTCCTTCACCATCGCCGCCAGCTCACTGGCCGGCGGGCGAGGCTCCTCCGCCTCCGCCTCGGCGATCCGCCTGCCCATCGCTCACCACCGCACCCGCGTCGGGCCTAAGCACCAACAGGTTCTGGCCATACTCCACCGGATCGCCGTTGTGAACGAGAACGCGCAGCACCGTGCCGCTGGCCTGCGCGCGCACCGGGTTTATGAGCCGCATCGACTCAACCACGCCCACGATCTGCCCCTCGGTCACAACGTCGCCCTCCTGGATGGGGTGGTCGCCCCAACTGAAGACGCCCACCACCGGCGACGTAACCCATATGCATCCTTCTTCCTCCGTCCCCGCGGGCTCGGATCGGGCGGCTTGCGGCTCGGCGGCGGCAACGCGTTGGGTGGGCACGCGCCTGAGGTGAATCGTGCGCGACCCCTCCACGATCTCAAGCTCGGCGATGGTGCTGTTGCTGACGGCCTTGATAAGCTCTGCCAAACGGGCGATGTTCATAGATGGCTCACAGATGGCGATCGAAAATGATGTGCTCCACGAGCCGCAGCGCGCTGATGACGGCGCCCAGGCTAAGGGAGATGAGGATCATCCAACGGAACACGGGCGTGTCAAGCGCGGTTCGCATGGCCTTGGCCGCCGCCTCTGGCTCTTGGCCGGACCCAAACGAGAAGCGGAAGGCAACGTGCCCTGCCCACGCCACAAGGGCCGAATACAGATGATCGATCCGCCCCCAAAGCCGATAAATGACGTACGCCGACCCAAGCACGGCCGCTGGAGCAGCGAACCTGTACTTCTGCCTCTGGTGGAAGGCGTATATCTCGCATTCGCAGCATTGAATGAGCCGCTCGCGCTTTCCGCTTGCGGCTTGTGAGACCTGCTGCCTTCCCTTCACGCCAATGGTCGGATCGCAGTAGCACCCGCTTTGCCTGCGCCAGCACGACTTCCGCCCCAGAAACGCCGGGCACGTGGGGCACAGCGGCGTTCTGGCTGCGGGTGTCTGCCAACAGGTGGCGTATATGCGCCCGCGTACGCCAGGCCGAATGCCCGTGGCCCCCTCGTACCGACGCCTAACCCGCCACTTGTCTCTCCAAACCACCGCGGAGGCGATGAGTGATGCACCAACGCCCCCCGCGATGAGGTAGCTTCCCAGCAGCCTGAAGGCCTGCAGCACCGTTAGCAGTGGTCCCGCGCTGGTGGCAGCCTCCTGATCGCCAGCCAGCAGATACGGCACGCCCACCAGCAGCGCGGCGCCCAGCAAAATGAGCGAGACCTGTAGGGTCCCCTCCAGGTAGTAGCGCTGAATGAGCACCAGCGCGGCAACCGGACCCGCCCACACCAACACCCGGCACGCCAGCGAGATGTTGGTTGCTATGCGCAGCCTGTCTTCGTGGCTGGCGATCTGATGGAACTCCGGGATCGGGCCGAATAGGACGCCGTATAGAAGGTAGCCAAGCGATAGGATGGACGCGGCAAGGGCGGCGTTCAGCGCGAGGCCGAGAACGGTCTCGATCCAGCCCGGCAGAGCCGTTCGCCCACCGCAGGACATGGCCGGCTACTCCTTGGCACGCTCCAGGTAGGTGTCCGTGCGGGTATCGACCTTGATCTTGTCGCCAACGGAAATGAAGAGCGGAACCTGAACCACGGCGCCGGTTTCCAGCGTGGCCGGCTTGGAGCCGCCCGATGCGGTATCGCCGCGCAGACCCGGGTCGGTTTCCACCACCTCCAGGGTCATGAAGAACGGAAGCTCTATGCCCAGCACCATTCCGTTGTGGGTGAGGGCCTCCACCTCCATGCCCTCCTTGAGGTATTTCGTGGTCTGCTCTCCCAGCTCGGACTTGGGCAGGGATATCTGCTCGTAGTCTTCGTTGTCCATGAAGACGTATTCATCACCCGTGTTGTACAGATACTGCATCTTGCGGCGATCCAGCACCGCTTGTTCCATCTTCTCGCCAGCTCTAAACGTCTTGTCTATCACCGCACCGTTGCGTACGTTCTTCAACTTGGTGCGCACAAACGCGCCGCCCTTCCCTGGCTTTACGTGCTGCCACTCCACAATGGTGTATATAGTTCCATCTAGTATGATGGAAAGCCCGTTACGGAAATCACTGGTGTCTATCAATGACGTGCAGTCCTCCAATGCTTAGTTTGTGGGGAATCTAGACCTGGCGCCGCTCCGAGAGGAGCCCAGTCGCGGCGCTCTGGTTCAGGCCATGTTACCATGGGCCTCGTTGGGGTGTCAACTGAAGCTATCATGCGGTTGCACGGCAGCTGCTGAACCACCTGACCCCGCGGCGGCGTCAAACCAGACGTCGGCCAGCGGCGGGGTCCGCGAGATCGCCACCCCGTAGACAAAACCCGCTGGCCCAAACGTCTTCACATCGGAGATGGACGTAACCAGCATGGGCTGTGCGGATATGCGCTCCAAGCCCGTTCCGGTGGGGGATGACCTCGCGCGGCGAATCGCCGGCGGAGACGCGCACGCGCTGGAGCAGGCCTACGATGCCTACTCCGCAGCCGTGTTTCGCCACGCCCTCGCCATCCTCGGCTGTGCCGCCGACGCCGAAGACGTGCTTCAGGATGTGTTCCTCAAGCTGGCCAAAAGGCGCGGGGGGGCCATCGCCAACTTGCGGGCTTACCTCTTCGCGGCGGCGCGCAACGAGGCGTACTCGCTACTTAGGCGGTACAGACGAGAGCGGGTTGGCCTGGAGCCAGACGCGGTGTGGAGCCCCGAACGGGCTGAGCACATGGACCCAGCGGAGGCCTGCGCCCTAAGCCGCGCGCTGAACGGCCTGCCTCCGGAGCAGCGCGAGGTGGTGGTGCTGAAGGTGTACGAACAGCTTACGTTCGAGGAGATAGGCGAGCTGCTGAACGCGCCGATGAACACCGTGGCCAGCCGCTACCGCTATGCCCTGCACAAGATGCGCTGCGCCCTTGCGGAGGCCAACCATGACTGACGACGAGATCGAAGCGCGGCTGAGGGAGCTTGGCTTGCCATCTCCGCCTGCTGAGGCCAGAGCGCGCGTGCTGTCCGCGTGCGGGCGGGAGGTGGCGCGCAGGCGCGGCTGGCGCGGCCGGCCCAGGCCGCTAGGTCTCAAGCTTGCGGTTGCCTTAGCCGCATTGGTGGCGGCAGACGTGGCCGCCAATGTAGCCAGCAACGCGTCGATGGCGGCGGCAACGGCCCCGTCGGCGGTGGTTGCCTCCGCGCCGCATGCCCAAGGGCTCGCCGAGGCTCTGCGCGCCCGCTCTCGTATGGTGGCGCTTCTGCTCCATGAGCCCTCCGGCATGTGACCTCAACCCACGCGCCCGCTCTCCAAAGGTGATACCATGCGAAACGTTGACAGGCCCCCACACGCCCTTCGGCGCACTTACCGGCTGCTAAGGGCCATAGGCATCGGTGCGCTGGTGCTGCTGCTGGTTGGAGTTGCCGCACACCTGGCGGCCAGCGCGATCTGCGGATACGCGCTTGCCAAGGAGTTGGCCGCGCTACGGGCATCCGGCGCTCCCATGACGCCCGCCGAGGCCGCCCCTCCGTACGTCACTCCCGCGCAGAACGCCGCCGTGGTGTATCAGCGCGCCTTTCAGCGTGTGCCAGAGGCCGAAAGGCAGATATCGAGGGCCGTGCCACGCTCCTGGCGCAACTGGCCGTCATCTCTCCCCTTGGATGAGGCCAGGAAGATAGCGGCTGAGTACGCAGACGCCATTAAGCTTGCCCGCCAGGCCGCCGCTATGCCGAAATGCCACTTCCCGGTGGACTGGAACGCGGGCGTTGGCGCGCTTTTCCCCCACTATGGGAAGCTGCGGGTCCTCTGCCGGTTGCTTGCCGTTGACGCCATGGTGGCGGCCGCCGACGCACGCCCTTCCGACGCGATGGCCGATGTGGGCGCGATAGCCGGCATCGCCAGGCACACGATTATGGAGCCGCTCCTCATAAGCCAACTGAACGGTTACGCCTGTCTGTCTATAGGCCACTCAACCTTGGAGCAGGTGTTGAGTCTGTGCTCGCCATCCGAAGCCGACTGCGCTGCCCTCCACCGTCGGTTGGCACAGCTCGATCTGGGCGACGCGATGTCGCGGGCAATCCAGGGAGAGAGGGCATTTGGGCTATGGGCCTTTGGCGAGCTGCGCAGTCGCCCGGACACCTTAGGCGCCCTAACAAACTACGCGGATGGAACGTGGCAGTCGGATGGGACGCCCTCGGTGTCGCCATGGGTGGCTGGCGTGATCAGCGTGGTGTGGTCGCCGGTTCTGTGCGCCGATGAGAGGGCGTATCTACGCACGATGGCCGCCCTGTACGAGCTTGTGCGCCTCCCAACCCCCGCTGACCGCCGTAGGCGCTCGACCGAGCTCACTCCTCCTAACTACGCTGTGCTCACCAAGATGCTGATCCCGGCCTTCGTCAAGTCGGCGGATAGCCGCGACGAGGCGATGGCGCGCCTGGCGGTGGACCGGTGGGCGCTGGCCCTGCACGTGTACAAGCTGCATGCGGGCCGCTACCCAAGCTCGCTGGATGACGTGCGGCGCACCGTGCGTTGGGCGCTGCCCAGCGATCCGATGACCGGCCGCGACCTGGCGTACAAGCCGCTCGGAAACGGATACCTGCTGTACAGCCTCGGTCTTAACGGCAAGGACGACGGCGGGCAGGGCAGGAGCCAACGCAGGCGCCCCGCCATCGATGGTGACACTCGCGACGACATAGCCTGGCGTCAGGCGCGCTAGCTCGCCCTTGCGGCCATCTTGTTACGGCGCAGCGTCCTTGGGGAGGTCCGCAATGCGCGCCCTCAGGTAATCGTACACCTCGGCGTTGCTCATCTCGCCGTGGGAGGGGCGCATGGGCGCGGGCTGCTGGCCCAGCATCGACAAGAAGTGGCTCTCGATGATGGTCTGGTCCACCGTGGCATCCACCTGCAGGAAGTGCCTCAGCGACCGGTCCGGCAGGCGCCCTTCCAGGTCGGGCGGAGTTGAGGCGAGGTAGGTGAGGCGGTACACGTCTTCATCCGACAACCCCAGCCCGGGGAAGCCGGAGCGGATCTCCTGGGAGAGGAGGTCGTCCTGGTCGCCGTAGTTGGGCGTGTACTTCTCCAAGGTATCTATGGCGTCTGCCAGAAACACGCCAACGCCAACGCTGAATCCGTATAGGTACCCGCCTGCCAGTATGGCGCAGTCGTCGGAGGCGCCGGGGCCGGTGCGCTGGCGCACGTACATGTAGCGAATGGGCCCGGCGTCGCCGATCTGCTGGCCCGAGCCGTTCACGATGAGTCCGTGCCGACGGTACTCGGGCATCAGGTCCTCGTTGGATGAGCGCGCCAGCCGCTCGCCGTCCAGCCCCATTGCCCTCATCACCCGAGTGTCCACGAAGTGGCATTCGCCGTAGCCTATCTCGATGCCGTACCGCTGTTGGGTGGCACGCCGCACTTCTGGGGAATCGCGAAGGCCACCCAGGTACAGCCCTCTCAGCACGCCCTCGGGCTCCACATCAAGCCAGCGGAACAGTCCCATGCCGAGGATTGGCTGGCCGGAGGGTGTGAGGAGCCGGTTTGGCCGTTCGCCGGCCATGACGCGCCTGGCGTACTCGGCGATCTCGTCTATGAGCTGCTGGCGGGCGCGTTTGGTGCGAACCGGGTCTAGGTTGAGGGCATCCACCACGTCTTCCGGGGTGGTATCAACGAAGCGATGGCCCTGGAAGGCGCCCGCGCCGGTGATGGCGTGCCCCTGGATGGCCTGTACCAGGAGCAGATCCGCGACATGCAGCTCGCATCTCAGCTTGGCCTTTGCGGACACCTCGTGGTAGTCGTTGCGGATCAGCTCTGGGGGGGCAGACTTGTGCATTTTGGGGGCCTCCTACGGATTGATGTGCCGCTGAAAGAGCGGGCATACCGTTCCTTATCGCTCAGCCGTTTCGGAGGGTGGTGATTCGTTCGGTTGCTGGCTTCCCGCCTTCCTCAGCAGGGGTTGGGGAGAGCTGGGGTGAGGGGGCCACCTGCACTGGCGGAAGCCCCCTCCATGGCGTTACAGCGCGCCTTCCCTCACCGGCCACTCGAACGACGTGTGGCCTGGAAGCGCCTCCGTCACAGACCCGTCGCAGCCGAACACCTGGGCGGTCATTCCGGGAGGGATGCTCACGGCGCCGCGCATGACGCCGCCGGCAACCTCCCACGTCACGTGGATCTGCCCGTGGCGCGTGGGCACCCGCCCGTGCGCCGACGTGAGCCCGCCAGCCCTGGGCATTATGGCCGCCCGGGTGAAGCCGGGGGCCGTGGGCACCACCCCAAGTATCTGCTGAGACAGGTGGTACGTTGGCGATGCGGACCACGCGTGGCACAGGCTTCCCCACCCCACCTGGGAGTTCCAATCCTCCCAGAAGGTGGTGGCGCCCCTCTCTATCATGCCGCCCCACCGGCGCTTGATGAACTCCAGCGCCAGCTTCAGGTAGCTATGGTCCACCTGATAGCCGCGGTTGAACAACGCCTCCAGCACATAGGCGTAGTAGAAGGAAGACGCCTCCACCACGCCGGAATCGCTTCTGAGCACGGGCGGCAGTATGGCGCCCTCCACTATCCGCTTGGTGTCGTTGGGCCGAAGTCCGCACAGGAGGGCTAGGGCGTTGGCGTGCTGGCTGATCTGCTCACCGCGCTTGCCCGTAGCCATGTCCACCGACTCGCGGAACACGCCAGCGTCCTCGTCCCAGAAGGCGGCTTCGGTGGTGTGGGCGACGGCGGTGGCCTCCGCGTCCCACAGAAGGGCAAGGCCATCGTGGCCGCACCACTTGGCTATCTGAGCGGCGGCCTGGAGCCCAAGCAGCCAAGTGAGCGTGAAGGTGGCGGAGTAGCCCGACTTGTCCAGCGGGGCCCAATCCAGAAACAGCCAGCGGCCTGGCGTGGGGCCGAGCAGCCGCCTATCGCCGCCGTGCTGGCGGAACCAGGCCAGCACCTTGGCCAGCGGCTCTATCATGTGGGCACCAAGCGTCAGGTCCCCGTGGAACAGAAGGTGGTCGCGGAGGCTGAGGATCCAGGAGACGCTGTAATCCGGAAGGATGCCGCCCGGCCAGTCCGTTGGAAAGATGCCCCATAGGAGGCCCTCAAACGTTTGGCTTTGGGCGCCCTGGTGAATGCCGCGCTTTATCAGGCGGCCGTCTCCGTAGGCGTAGTAGGTAACCAGGCCCTGCACCCTGGCGTCGCCCCACCACTGCGCCTGCTCTCGCCAGGGGCAGTCGACGTAGCTATCGAAGGCGCACATCTGCTGGGTGTAGGCGCCAACCTCCCAGATGCGGTTCAGCATGGGGTCGGAGCACTCAAAGTCGCCATCCAGGTTGAAAGGATAACCGGCCTCCCGGACGCCCAAGAAGCTGATGGTGAACGGCTCCTTCACATCTCTTGCCACCAGAAGCAGGTAGCGGAACCCCCTTAGCCCGTATCCCTCAAGCTCGCAGTCGCCCTCGCGGCAGATGAGGCGATCGGCCATGGCGACCTCGCAGCCCTCCGCCGGGTTCGGCACGAAGAACTCGCCGTCGGCGTTGAGGCCCTCCATGTAGGCCAGGTCCAAGATCTCGCCGCCGTGCGCGCCAGACACGCGCAGCTTGCCGAAGCCGGCCACCTCCCGCCCGAAGTCCACCACGAGCGCGGAGAACCGACCTGGAGGGGTGGGCAGCACGGTGATCTGCCCAAGCTGCTTGCCGTTCTGCGTGGCGACGATGAACCGATCCTCCTTGGCGGGCTCTCGCTGCTCTTGGGCGATGGTGGCGTTGATGTTCTCGGTGTCTGCGTAGCCGGCCGCGCACTCGCCCTCGCGCTGATGAACGACCGCCTTCGCGGGCGTATCCTGCTCGCGAAGCAGCGGAATCCCACGCTCCTCCATCGAGGACCAGGGCATGGTGGGCACGGTGCCCTCGGAGCTGGCGTTGCGCCACCCTCCGTCGTCGAACTGCGGGTCAAGCCACCCAACCGGCTCCAGGCGGGCATCCAGGTGCTCTTGGTAGCCGGTTTGAACCGAGGTGCGGGCCACCCGGCGCTTACGGGCGGGATCGCGTAGCACCTTCCAGCTCGTGTCAGTCAGCAGCAAAACCACGTCGCCGTTGCACTCCGCCTGGCCATCCAGTATGAACCCCTTACCGCCTCGGTTCAGGTACTGGAAGGTGGAGATGCCGAAATGGTGGGCGAGGGCGCAGATCGCGTTGTCGCCGGCCCTCAGGTACGGGGCGATATCGACGGTGTCGTACGGTTGGGTTGAGGGGTACCCTCTGGCGGGGCCCCGGCAGACGAACTGGCCGTTGACCCACAGCTTGTAGCGCGAGTCGGCGGACACGCGAACGACGGCACGCTTTGGCGCCGCGGGGAGCCGGAACACTTTGCGAAGGTACAGGTAGCTGTTGCGCAGGTCATGCCTACCGTCCCAGATCCAGTGAGCACGCCATTGGTTCATATGCAGGCCTTTCGTTCGGGCAGCGATGGCCGGCGGGTGCCGACAGCTGCGATAGCTAACATCCTACTTGTGTGCGCGCCGGGGGAGTCCTGCAGCCGCCCTCTCCCTGAAAGCAGCGAGGCCAGGAACGGAGGAAGGCGGCGATGGATGGAACGCCCCTTTTCGCGCTGCGTATGGCCCGCTCCATTCCCATCGGTGGGCGATTGCCCGCAGCGGGATGCTTGACGGGCATCAGCCGTGCCGGTACACTGGTGATGGAGGCAACATGCGAGAGCAAGTGAAGCTCCTCTACGAGCTGCAAGAGACCGATTCCGCCATAGCGCGCACCAAGAAGGCGATCCAGGCATTGGACGGGGGAGCCGCCCTCGCCGCCAACTTGGCCCGCCTAAACCAACTTGTGGAGGAGCAGGAGGCCGCCGTGAGGAAGACGCGCACGGAGCTGCGCGATACCGAAATGGCCCTCAAGACCGCCGAGGATAAGCGCAACAACTACCGCCGTAGGCTCACCGGGCAAGTGACCAGCGGGCGTGAGATCGAATCGATCCAGAAAGAGTTGGATGTGCTCGCCCGCCGGATCGGAGAGCTTGAGGAGAAGGCCTTGGAGCTGATGGACGCGGTGGAGCCCCTGGAACAGGAGCTGCAGAAGCGGAGGGCGGCGGCGGCCGAGGTGGAGAAGAGACTGGCCGAGGAGCGTGCATCCCAAGACAACCAGCGCCAGCGGCTTCAGGCCGCCCTGGCCAGCCTGGAGGCCCAGCGGCAAGCCAGAGCCGCGGCGGTGATGCCGGACCTGCTGAAGCGGTACGAGGCGATCCAGAAGCGCCTGGGCGTGGTGGCCGTGGCCCTGGTTGAGGAGGGCGTCTGCTCCGCCTGCCGCATGAGCATCCCCGCATTTCAGCTTAGGCAGCTTAGAGAGGAGGACTCCATACTGACCTGCAGCTGCCAACGAATCCTCTATCTCCCGGAGCGCAAGAGCGCGTGATGGAGTGGTACGTGCTCTACGCCGACGGCGCCTCCCGCGGAAACCCGGGCCCAGCCGGCATCGGCGTTGTGCTTCAGGATTGCAGGAACCAGACCATCGCCGAGATCTCGGAGCCGATCGGCAACACCACCAACAACGTGGCCGAATACGAGGCCCTCATCCGCGGCCTCACAGAGGCGAGCAGCCGCGGGGTGCGCTTCCTGCGCATCTACCTCGATAGCGAGCTGCTTGTGCGCCAGCTAACCGGCGAGTACCAGGTGCGTTCCCCACGCCTCCTCCCCCTTTGGCAGCGAGCCACGGCGCTTATGAAAGAGCAATTCTGTGTCGTTGTGGTTGACCACGTTCGCAGGGGAGTGAACACAAGGGCGGATGCGCTGGCCAGCTCTGCCGCCAAGAGCAGCTCGCGCGGCAGAAGGTCGGCCTAACTGGCACGAAGCCTGCCCGCCTCGTAAGTGTAGCGAGGTTGGACGGCGGTGCATGTCACGTTTGGCCGCACCTTCGACAGGGAAAGAAGCAATCGAGGGACAGGCACCAGCTAACCTACTGGTGCGATCGGGCGACCCGAGGCGCCGCTCGGGATGCCGAGGTGACCCATGCGAGTGCTGGTGGATGCGGGCAACAAGGACCAGGTTAGGGAGATGCGCAATCACATTCGCAATCTCCTGGGGCGTGACGCCGAAAACGTCTTTGGCGAGGCGATTGAGAACGTCCGAAAGCACACCGAGGAGCAGGTGGCCGAGGTTACCGTCGATGAAAACGGATTCGAGGTGCGAGATAGGGGGCCCGGAGTCTCACGCAGGGGAGCGATGAAGTTCTTCACCAACCGGTCTCGGCAAAGCGGCTACGGCTTGCTCATCATGACGGCGCTGGGGGCGGACGTCACCACCAGCGAAGACGGGACCACGGTGCGCTGGCAGCTCGACCCCCTGGCCGACGACGGGCCATCGGCGCGGGCAGATGCAGAGCCAGCGTGTCTCGTCGCTTCAGGCTAAGCACCTCCGCCGCGCTGCCGCCGTTCACGGCCACCTCGAGGTATCCCCCGCTGCCGATCAGCGCCAGCGCCTCGCCGGCGGGCACCTCGGCGTAGAAGCGACGCAGCCCCCGGATGGCGGCCCCGCCAGCAATCACCCACACGTCGCGGCGCTTAGCCCGCAGGCCCCTAAGCCACCTCGTTAGCGCATCCTCCGTGATGTTGCTGACCGCGTTGCCAAACCGATCCACGTGAACCACCTGTCCCACCAGAGCGCGCCCCCGGCGCTTAGGGGCCTGCGTGGGCAGCAGAACCGGCTCCGGAACGGCTGGCCCCAGCGCGCTCAACGGCTCTTGCCGCGCCAAACGCACAGCCACCGGCGCAAACACGTCTCGGCCGTGGAAGGTGGCGCTAACGCCCGCCCGGCGGAAGGTAGCCTCGTCTATGTGGTAACAGACGGCGTCCTCCGCTCCGTAACGCGACCACACGTAGCCCACCAATCCGTTGTCCGGCGCCACCACCAAGCGGCCGGCAATGCGAGCCACGAGCCCCGGCCTGTCGCTGCCAACGCCCGGGTCCACCACCGCCACGCACACTGTGCCCGGCGGCAGATGGGGATATACGCAATCCAGCAAGTAAGCGCCCTCAAGTACGTCTTGTGGTTGCACTTCGTGCGTCACGTCGACGATCTGGGCGTTGGGGCAATCAGAGAGCAGAACGCCCTTCATCGCCGCGACGTAATGGTCCTTGGTGCCGAAATCGGTGAGCAAGGCGAAGATGGGCGGCACCTGGCTTTTCGGATCGGCGCACATGGGATGGGTTCGTCAGTGGATCACGTGGTGGGCGGCATCCACCAGCCAAACGGCCACCGGCGCCACCACAAGGGCTGGCAGCATGTTGGCAACCCGCACCTGCCTAAGGTTCAAGAGACGAAGCCCCAAGCCAAGCAGTATCACGCCTCCTGTCGCGAACAGCTCAACCTGCATGGGGCGCGTCAACACGGCCTGCAGCACCCCAGAGCCGGCCGTAAGAGAGCCCTGAATGGCGAACACGGCGAGGGCGGAGAGCATCACCTTCCATCCCATCGCCGCGCCAAACGCCATCGAGGAGAAGGCATCCAGAGTGCTCTTTGTGGCGATGAGCGAGTAGTCGCCGGTAAGGCCCTCCTGGATGCAGCCCATCAGCGTGAGCGGCCCCACGCAGAACAGGAGCGTTGGTCCCACAACCGCCCTGCCGAAGTCGCCCTCACCGAACGCGCTCACCCGCTCCTCAACGCGCCTGCCAAGCGCCTCGAGCAGGCCCTCGATGTTCACCAGCTCACCGATCGCGCTTCCGAGGAGCAGCGAGACGAGAACGAGCGCCTCGTTGTTGGTGCGCCACGCCAGCTTCATCCCGATGAGTATGGTGACCAGCCCGATGCCGTCCATCAGGATGTCGTGGACCCGCTTGGGCAGGCGCGCCCCGATTGCAGCGCCGGTTGCCGAGCCCACCAGAACGGTGCCCGTATTGACGAGGGTGCCGACCACGCGCTACCAACTCTCCGCCGTGATGGCCATGATTCGCACATTGGGGTTGTCGGGCAGGGCGAGCGTCTCGAGCACTCTGCGCGAGTCGGCCGTCAGCTCGTAGTGCACCAGGTAGCAGGGCACTGGTTCGTCGCCGGTGGGGGTGTGGCGGTGGAAGGCGCGGAACGCCACGTGCCCCCCGAAGCGCGGCTCGCTATCCCAAGCGGTCATGCTTATCCGCTGCTGCAGGGTCGTCCCGTCATCGAACTGAAGGCTGAAGTCGGCGTCGGTGTCGACGATGGCGGCGGCCAAGATGTGCAGCTTGCTGCATTTCGGCACGCCAAGGGCCAGCTTTTGGCCGTGGCAGCTGATGAAGTTGGGCTTGCCGTCGGCCTTGTCGGGCAGCTCAAACACCACGCGCCTGCTGGAGTCCAACCCGGTGCCCTCTGCCGCGCACAGGTATCCGCACGGGTACGAGGTGAACCTGGTGTTGGCGGCCAGGACCTCCGGCGGGAGGATCTCGGCGGGGAAGGTTCGGCCCTGGCCGTCGAAGTTGCCGTCGCCCCTTGCCGCATCCCAAGAGACTCCATCAACGTCGAACTCGTTCTGCAGGTGGGCCGGCAGAAACGGCCCGCCCTTCACGAAGGTGTACCCGAGGCACAGATCGTTGCCGCGCGACACCTCCAGGGTGGATTGCCACACGCCGCCCCGCGAGGCGTCCAGCGCCAGCACGTACGGGCCGGCGTACGGCGGGGAGCGCACCGGTATGCGAACCAGCGTCTCCTGTCCCGGCTTGAGCTCGCCCATGGGCAGCTCGATGGGCGTTTGGGTGCCATCCCACGTGATCTCCAAGCCGTCCCAATAGAACCAGTGATAGCCAATCTTCAGGTCCTGCGGGCCCCAGGTGTCCGGCCCGAGGTTCCGGATTACGGCCTTCACCAGGTAGGTGGTGTCGGCATTGAGGGAGCTTGGGAGCTCAAGGGGATATGGGAAGTGGATGCCGGAATCTGCCGAGCACACCAGCACTGGGTCCGAACCGGCCTGCAGGCGCTCGCCGTTGGGTCCGAGGACCACCCACTGGAGGCCGTAGTCGCCGTTCTGGTTGGCGCTCCACGGGGCGATCGGCTGGCCATCCGCCTTCACGTCCACGCCGGCGTCCAGTGTAACCACCTCGCCGGGCTCCACATCGGAGAGGATGGCGGTTCTGCGTGCGGAGTCGGGTTTCCCCACCGGGGTTCCGTTCAGCATCCACTGGTAAGAGACCGACCACAGCCCGCGCGCCCACACATCGCTGCCGTCGTTGCGGACGGTGATGGTTGCGTTGTAGCTGCCGCCGGTGCGCATAAACGCTGGCGTGGCGGAGCTCACAAGGGCGGCGGCGGGGCTCAGCTTCTGCGCGAGGTGAACGGGCACCGTCGCGATCGCCAACGTGGGGCCATCGCCCGCGGGGTCTATCTCAAGCTGAAGCTGATAATCGCCCTCCGGAAGCGGGTCGCCGTTTTGTGTGATGGTTGCCACCCCAAGGGCAAAGGTTTGGCTGTGCCTGGGTTGCAGGTCCCTTGCTAGCGCAAGGCGTCCCTCCCCGCCAGCCGGTTGGCCGTTCTGCAGCCACCTGTAGCGCAAGAAGGTGCCGCCCCTGATCCAGGGGCGCGTGCCGGCGTTCTCCACGTGGATCTCGGTGTGGGCCACGGACTTGGGGTGCATAGTGGGCGGGACGGAGATGGCGAGCAACCTGGCGGCGTATTCACCCCGGGCGGTGAGGGCTGCGAGGCCAGCCATGGTGTTGCTCTGGTCCTGCTCGCCGAACTGACGGGATGGAGCCACCTCGGTGCCGTCCTGGTACCCGTCCCAGCTGTCCACTACAACCCAGTCCGTGGGCGACTTGCCGAGCTCGTTCCAGCCGGAGATGAGGGTGCGGCCGCCGTCGCGGGGCTTGGCGCCGCCCATACCGGGGCGGTAGTCATCGTTGAAGCCGGGGCTGACGGTGGCGGTTGTCACCTTGCCGCCGCTCTCGCGCACCAGGCCCTGCTTGGGGTCCAAGCCTATGTAGGCATCGAAGTCCGCCCCCCGCGCGCGCCAATCCGGCGTACCCGCGACGATGAGCGGCAGGCCGAACTCGGTTTGGAACCGCTTTCTGAGGTATTCGCCCAAGCCCTGGGCGGAGCCGGCTAGGTTGGCGCAGGAGCCCAAGAAGAGGACGGGCCCGCCATCCGCTGGCGGCGTGCCGGGAAGGGCCACCCTGGCCATGAACTCGGCCGGCACTCTGGAGAAGAACGAGCGCGCGAAGCCGTATAGCTTGCCCTTGCCGGCTTCCGTGGCCACGTCAAGCTTGGCGTCGCCGGTGGATGCCAGGTCCAGGTACAGAGAGACCAGGGGGTACTCCTTGCCGATCGCCTTGAGGTCCTTCAGCGCCTGCACCATGGCGGCAAGGCCGGGGACCGTCCATGCGCGCGAATCGGCGTCTGGCACGTAATGAACGAGGAGCACGTGCACGCCAGCGTTTGCCGCACCCTCCAGGAGGCCCTTGTGCCAGGCGGCGCGGGTTCCGCTGATCCACGGGCCCAAGCCGTCTGGAGGGATGTGGTTCAGGAGGCACGAGCCGTCTTTGGCGCGCACGTTCAGGTTTGGCGGCGTTCGGCGCGGATCGCCTTGGAGGTTGTAGTAGTATATGGCAAAGCTCGTGGCGGCAACAGCTGGCGTGGGCGTTGAGGGTGACTGGGGCTGTGCCTGACCTGCTGTGACCGCGGGTGCCGCCACGAGGAGCAAGGACCACAGGCAGGTTGCGAAGTGCAGTTTCAGCGGTATCTCCTCCCGACGCCGCGTTCGCCGCCGGGTGGCGGGCGTCCTCTCCGACGCGCACGCGATCCAACAACTCCGTGGGCGGACGCGGGCTGCGAGTACCAATCTACCGGTTGTGCTTTGGCATGAAAAAGCCCTGAGGCGGGGCTGGGGTTCGAAACAGCCTGGGCCTGGGCAGACCCACGCGGCTGAGGACCGACCTCTCGGCCTGTCCACCACGCCATGCCGAACCGCGCGAACGCGGCCAGCCAATATTACGCGAGATGCTGTTGCGCTGGTAGCACGGCCCAACCTGTGAGGGCATAGCTGTTGTTAACCACCAGGTGCATCTACGCGCGCGCTGGCTCGCACAGCCCCACGCTCAGGGGTAGCATCATTATAGCACTCGGTTGACCGGAGTCAAGGGCCTTCCGAATCGTTGTGGCCCAGTTGCGAAACCGCCCTCCGGCATGTAGAATCTGGTTTGGAGGGCCACCCCCCAACCGGAGGCGGATATTGCCAACGCCGCAACGTAGCGCACCAGCACCCCATCACGTGGCCCCAGCCAGCGTTGTTAGCCCGCATGCCCACGAAGCTTCTCGCCTTGACCTCGGTTGCTGAGCCGCGCGCGCACCGCTGCGCCGCCTGCGGAGGCCTATGCTGATGCCGGTGGACCAGCGCGCGGAACGCGGCCCCTTCGACATCATCGGCGACGTGCACGGCTGCCTGGACGAGCTGTTGGACCTCCTGCTGCGCCTGGGCTACCAGGTTGCCCCCAGCTCAACCGCCGCCGAACCCTCGCCCTTGTCCGTCATCCCGCCGGAGGGGCGGAGGGCCGTCTTCTTGGGCGACCTAGTGGACCGCGGGCCGAAGGTCGTGGAGGTTGTGGGCTTGGCGATGGCCATGTGCGAGGCGGGCGCCGCGTTCTGCGTGCAGGGCAACCACGACGCGAAGCTGGTGCGCGCGCTCCGCGGCAGAAGCGTGAGGGTGGCCCACGGGCTCCAGCAGTCCCTGGAGCAGCTCGCCGCTGTGAGCGGAGGCCAGAAGGCGCGCATTGCGGAGTTCCTGGACCGGCTGCCCAGCCACCTGGTGCTTGACAGCGGAAACCTGGTGGTGGCCCACGCTGGCATGAAGGAGGAGCTTCAGGGGCTGGACACCGCCGCGGCGCGCGCCTTCGCCCTGTACGGCGAGACCACCGGTGAGGTGGACGAGTACGGCCTGCCTGTGCGGTGCGATTGGGCCGCCAACTACCACGGCGGCGCCACCGTCGTCTACGGCCATACGCCGGTGGCCAACCCCACCTGGGTCAACCGCACGATCAACATCGATACGGGCTGCGTCTTTGGCGGACGGCTGACGGCCCTGCGCTATCCCGAACGGGACCTGGTGTCCGTGCCCGCCCGCCAAGCTTACTACTACTCGCCGAAGCCCCTGGTGTAATGGAGCAATGCTTGCGGCCGTCAGTCCTCGCGGCCTATGCGGGCGTTGGCCAGCTTTTCCAGAGCCAGCACCAGCGCCTGCGTTCCCAGGTCGCTGTTGCCCTCCGCCTCCACCGCACGGAACAGCTGAGCCGCCAGTGCGGTGCCCGGAAGCGGCGTGTCCGATTCGCCGGCCGCCTCAAGCGCCAGGCGTAGGTCCTTCTGCTGCAGCTTCACCATGAAGCCCGGTTGGAAGTCGCGTTTGAGGACCCGCGGCGCCAGGTTCACGATGGCCCAGTTGGACGCCGCGCCCGCGCCAACGGCCTCTATCATCTTCTCGAGGTCTACCCCCATCTTGGCCCCGAAGATGAGCGCCTCCGCCATTGCAAGCAGGTTAAGGCCGCCGGCTATCTGGTTGCACAGCTTCACGGTTTGGCCCATTCCGCTGTGGCCAACGTGAACTATCTTCTTGCCCATGGCCTGGAACACGGGCAGCGCCTTCTGGAACGCCTCGGGGTCCCCGCCAACCATGATGGACAGCGTGCCCTCGATGGCGCCCTTCTCGCCGCCGCTCACCGGCGCGTCCAGCATGAACACGCCGCGCCTTGCCAGCTCGGCGGCCATCTCCTGCGTTGCCTTTGGCGAGATGGTGCTCATGTCGGCCACAACCGCGCCGGGCCGCGTCCCTTCGGCAACGCCGTTTGGGCCCAGTATCAACTCTCGCACGTCCGGCGTGCTCGTCACCATGGTGATGACCACGTCTGCGCCCGTCGCCGCCTGCTTCGGCGTATCGGCCACGCGCGCTCCCATCGACGCGGCCTCCTCCGTGCGGGCGCGGGTGCGGTTGTAGACGGTAACATCGAAGCCCGCCTTCAGCAGGTTGCGCGCCATGGGCCTCCCCATGATACCAAGGCCCACAAAGCCTACCTTCAGGTCCACTCTCCCTCCCGTCCTTTCTGCAGGTCTGTGCCGCCCTTCGCGGCCCCGTGCCATCAGGCCATCGTTCGCTCCGGCACACGCCATCTCCTTATGGCACCAAAGCGCCATCGCGGCAGTGTGCGCTATCCGAAGTTCAGCCTGGGCGCGCCGGGGGTGTCATCCACCTGTACCAGGTTCTCCACGCCGGCCACGCCCCGAATGCCACGGGCGATCTCACCCGCCACCATGCGCTCATCTTCGGTGGCCACGCGCCCCTCAAGCGTGACGAACCCGTCTCTCACGCCAACCGTAACGCCCATGGCATCAATGCGTGGGTCGTTCACAAGCGCCGCGCTCACCCTTATGCTTAAGACGGTATCGGACACAACCATGTGCGTTGCCTCTGAAGAAGTGCTTACCCCGTGGCAGGCCGGCGAAACCAGCGCGTCATTCGAGGGGCTCGCCGCCGTTCACCACCACGTGGTTCTCAACCTGGAGGGGCAGCAGCATGGGCGCGGCGACCATGGTGACGATGCCGCTGGCCAGAAACGGGGCGCTGATGGAGATGGGCGCCAGCATTCCCGCTATGTACGGACCCGCAATGCCTCCCAGCGAGGAGAGGGCCAGCGACTTGCCGACGTCAAGCCCGCGCGATGCGTCTCGTGAGTACACCTGCACCAGCGTGCTCTGGATCGGCGACCAGACGCCCGCGCCGAGAAGGTCGTGCAGTAGCCATACGAGGGCGGACGCCCAGAAATGGGGTATGACAGCAGCGAGGACGGTTGTGAGCCCCTGCACGCCAACGCACAGCATGAACAGGTTCTTCTGGTTGTAGCGGCCCAGGCGCCCGGAGAAAAGCAGCAGCGACGCGGCAAAGGCCAGGCGATGCAGGGTGAGCACAACGCCCACCAACCTCTCGTCCGCGCCGAACTTGCGGGCGAAGAAGAGGGGCATGATGAAGCAGTGGCTGATGCTTACCCCCAGCATAACCAATGTGGCGGTAAGCGTCACTATTCTCAACTCCGGGCTTAGGTCGAAGGAGAATATGTTGGTTTCGGCGGGAGCCATCTGCTCATCGCCCGGGTCTGGCCGCTCGTGAAACAGGGCGGCGAAGACGAAGTACGCCAGCAGGGCCAGGGCGCCCGCCGCGAAAAACAGCTTGGGGCTGCCCCACGCGGCTATCAGGAGGCCCGCGACCAGGGTTCCGCCAGCCTGGCTCAGCGTCTCAAGCCCGCGGCTCTTGCCGATGAACGTTAGGAAGCTCTTCTTGTTCTCGGCGTAGAGGAGCACGGACTGCATGGTGTCGCGCGTGAGGGCGGCCGCCTCCCTAAGTGCCTTAAGGGCTGCCAAGCCGGGTACGGTTGCCGCCAGGGGGGTTAGTGCGTTGGCGGCGGCCGAGCCGATCAGCCCAACGGAGTAGAAGCCCTTGCGTCCCCATACGTCCGATAGCCTGCCCATCACCACCCTCACGAGCACCACGGACGCGGACGCCAAAGCGAACACGTTGCCCATTCGCGCGTAGGACATGCCCCGCTCCGCCAGGTAGAACGGCAGCACGAAGTCGTACGCGCCGAACGACAGCCCGAACAATGTGGATACGAAGAGAATGACGGCTACATTGCGGTTCATATCACGCGAACGCCATCGGCCTGCAGGCGCCGATGGCGGCAGTGGCTTACACGGGGGGACTCCCTCCCCACACACATTATCCGCCATGCGGTGTGCTCTTGGCAAGTCGCACGCGGAACCAAACGGCGCCTCTGTGGGGAGCCGCGGTTCGCTCGGCTTGCTTCGGCTTTGGTGCCTCGGGCTGTTGCTCTGCTGCGTCACTTCATCGGCCAAAGCCGCTTCGTTTCAGGAACAGGTGGCTTCCATCGAGGAGCCGGAACGCGTGGCCACCGACGCCCGCCTATCCGCCAAAGTGAACATCTCGGAATACGCCGTGCCCCTTGCGGACCTGCTGCGGACGCTCTCCAGGGCCACCGGCGCCAAGATCGAGCTGAACCCCCGCATTCAGGACCAGAAGCTCAGCATCTCGGTGAGGATGCGCGCGGTTCGAGACGTCATGCGCGCCATCCGCCTCCTTTTCGGCTACAGGTGGCTGTACAGGCCGAGCTCCGATACCTACGTGCTATCGCCCGGCAAGTACGATCTGCTCAAGGCCGATATGCAGGCGGCGGATGAGCACGACCTGCGCCAGCGGATCGGCGCCGTGCGAGCCGCGCTGGCCAACCGCACCAACCTGAGCGCCGTGCAGTATGTGGGGTTCCGTATACTGGCCTCGCTGACGGATGCGCAGGTGGCCACGTTGGTGCACTCCGGGGCGCTTCCGCTCAGCGTGGAGCAGCTTACGGCGATGGAGAGGCGGTACCTGGCATCCACCACGTTCGGCGAGCTCGGTCCCGCGAGCACCGCCGACGCTCCCCCGCGGGAGATCGATGACGTCAGGCTGGTGGTGGATAACTCGCTGGCCGGGGGCAGCCGCGTGGTGCTGAGCTGGCGGGCGGGATATACCACCGGCAGCCGGGAGGTGGTTCCGCCAGCGTGGTGGCAGGAGAACGGACCCCGCGGGCGTTGGCGGCGGGTGAGCCCGCGTTCCGCGGTGGGCGAAACCGTGGAGGGCGAAGAGGACCGCCTGCACCAGGGCGACGCCGGATTCACGAGGCGATGGGTGCCTGCCTTTGGAGATGAGTACGAGGCGGGCATCACGGCGCGCGGCCTTGTGAGCCCCCAGCCGATCGTTACGCCGATGCCGTGGGCGAACTTGCCCGCCTTGCAGGTGCCCGCTAGGGTGCCGACGTACCCGCGGGGGTGGGCCAGGCGCGGCATGTCCGCGGTTGACGCGGTGTTGGCCTCTCTGGCTAGCGCCACCCGGCTGGAGTTCGTGGCGGACTGCCATCTCGCGGTCACCGACGAGCTTTGGGGGCTGAGCGGCACTACGCTGGCGGCGATCTTGGACCAGCTGTGTCGGCAGGCGGGCCTTATGGCGCAGTATCAGTCCGGCGTGTTCGTCTTCAGGCGGCTGCGGTGGTACGCGCTGGATGCCTGCGAGCCGCCGCTGAGGCTTCTGTCGCCTTACCTTGAGGACGTGCGCGAACACGGCCGGCTAACGGCAACCGAGCTGGCAAGCTTGGTTGCGCAGAGCACGTCGGAGGAGCGCGCACGGCTTGTCGCCGCGGCGCCGGAGCTAGCTGGCATCGAACCCGTGGCGCCCGCGTTCCGGCTGCTGCCGTCCCTAACGTCAGCGCAGGCCAACGCCAACGCCTCGCCCACGGGGCTGGGACCGGAGGAGCTCACGGATGCGCAGCGCAGCACGCTATCCAGCAGCGGGCCTTTGTGGCGGCTGTGGCTCAGCAACGCCCAGAACCGGCTGCGCGTAACGGATCAGGGCGACGGACCTCACGTGCACGTGCGCATGGGCGGGGAGTGGCGCTGCCTCTTCGCTCCCGCGCCCACCTGAACCGCCGTGCTGGCCCCCACGCTAGCCGGCCGGAACCAAGCGCACCTGCCGCAAGTTCATCACCGCGCCGCGGGGCATCTCCTTCACCCGCACGGCAATGGTGTTCCGGCCGGCGCTCAGCCTGATCTGCCCCAGCGTCTTGCTCTGGAACGCGGTCCACGATCCGGTGCTGGCCACGGTGCTGGTTACAGTTTCCCCGCCCTCAGCCCCAACCGTGAACGTGCTGCCAGCGCTCTCGTCCGGGCAGGCGTAGGTAACCTCCACGTTGTAAGCGCCATCCGCAGGCACTGAGCACTGCCAGCTAACCCAGTCGCTTGCGTTTGTCCAGAAGCCGATGTTGTCCCGATCGCCGCCGGACTCGTACTGCGCCGTGTTGCCGTGGATCTCGGCATCTCGGGCGGCAAGGACGAAGCTTCCGTCGCGTGCCGGTGTAATCAGCGTGGCAACCGGGGTTACGTCCGGGGCACCGGCAAGCCTAAGCTCCACCACGGTGGCCGCTGGATCCAGCTTGGACGGGCGGGAGATCAGCAGCGACGACAGCTCGCCGTTTCGGGCTGGGGTGGCCAACACCTGAAGCTTTTCCCCGGTGGCGAGGGCCCGTGCCGACCGGACGGCGGTGTTGAGGCCGGTGAGCACCAAGCCCGTGGCGGGCCACTCGAACACCTGCAGGTAGAGGGTGTTCCCTTTGGTGGTGCATCGCCCGTTGAACGAAAGCCTGCGGAAGGGGCTTTGGGTGGTGCCGTAAATGCTGGCCCCGTTTGCCTTCATCCATCTGCCGATGGCGGCGAGGCGCTCCACGCTCTCCGGCGGGAACTCGCCTTCGGCGGTGGGACCCACGTTAAGAAGGAAGTTTCCCCCTTTGCTGGCGATGTCGCAAAGCTTGCGGATGAGGTCCTCCGGCGACTTCCAGTTGTTGTCGTTCTTGGCGTAGCCCCAGGTGTCGTTCATCGTCATGCAGGTTTCCCAAAGCCTGCCGCCGGGGAGGGCGTTGGCCGGGATGGTCTGCTCTGGGGTTGAGAAGTCCTCCGGCAGGTGGTTGCGGTCGTTGATGAGGATGTTGGGCTGGATGGAGCGGATCATGGCGTTGACTTCGGCGGAGTGAAGCTCTTGGGCGTTGTGCTCCCAACCTCCGTCGAACCAAAGGACGCCGATAGGGCCGTAGTTGGTCAGCAGCTCGCGAAGCTGACCCTTCATATACTCGATGTAGCGATTGAGGTCCGCCCCGTCCGCCGGCCGAACGTCTCTCTCCCACGGGCGGCGTGGCAGGTAGTCTGGGTGGTGCCAATCCATGATGGAATGGTAGAAGCAGAGCTTGATGCCCTGGCGCTTGCACTCCGCCGCGAGCTCCTTCATGGGGTCGCGCTTGAACGGGGTGGCCTTGGTGATGCAATAGTCCGTGAGCTTGCTATCGAACATGCAGAAGCCATCGTGGTGTTTGCTTGTGATGACGATGTACTTCATGCCCGCGGCTTTGGCGGTGGCCACCCACTTGCGTGCGTCGAACTTCACCGGGTTGAACTGAGACGCGAATCTGGCGTAGTCCGCCACCTGCATCTGCTTGTTGGAGAGGTACCACTCTGCGATGCTCTTGCGGCCGTTGCGGTCGGTGGAATCGGCGGGGACGGCGTATATGCCCCAATGGATGAACATGCCGAACTTGGCATCTCGCCACCACTGGGTGCGCTTGGCGAACTGCTCTTGGGTCTCGCCGGTGTTGGGGTTCACCTGGAGGAGCGGCGCGGCGGCGATGGAGGCGCCGGATGCCGCCAACGCGATGGCGAGGCTGAATGCGACGCATAAGGCGCGCAGCCGATGGGTTGCAGGCATGAGCGTGGGTCCTTTCCACAGAGAGTGTGGGCGAGGCGCGATGGCAGCGCCCAACAAAGTGGTTTGACGTCGCCGAAGGAGGTTCCTCGCGTGGCGGCTTGCGAACGCAGTGCTTACGCGAGGTTGCGGCGGGGAGCACGCCAACAGGATGGCCTGGCATCACGGCTTTGCGTGCGCACTGACCGCGAACGAGGCAGCCAGATGCGGCGCGGGCGGGCTGTGTCAAGCCCGCCGGAAGCGGCAGATGGTGAAACTCACGGGTGAGCAGGGAGCGTTCCGTGACGGCGCCCTTCACGGGCTCCCCGTCGCCATCCCCGTCCGCTGGTTGTGGCGGCAGAGGAACGGCGGGTTGGTCGGCGGGCCCCCTCGCGCGTGCGAGCACTTGTGCGCGACGCATGCCGCCTGGCCGCTCGTGCGCTGATGTTGCTGGCCGCATCCGTCACGCGTGGGAAAGAAGGCGGTGGCGGGCGTCGAAGAAAGTGTGGGTGGGCGGCTAACTCGCCCCCCAATCTGCTTACACAGAGCGCCTGGCAAGCGGAGGACACAGAATGAGATCAACACCTATCGGCATTGCGATGCTCAACGACGAGCGCCCGCACGTTTACAGCCAGAACAACGCACAGAACATGCAGGTGGTCAACGCCTGGGCCGAGGTCATACGCGAGGGCATTAGAAACGCCGATGGCACCGCGCCCGAGGTGGTGGTTGGGTCGGAGATCATCACCAGCGTGCGCACGGCCCAGAGGGTGGGAGACCAGCTTGCCAGGGCCGGCTGCAAGCAAGTTGTGATGTGCTACAACGTGTGGAACTTCCCGTTCTTCGCGTGGCCGTTCCTCAACTCTATCGGCAAAGTGCCCGTGCTCTCCCTCTCGAACAACAACGGCCAGTATCCGGGCAACGTGGGGCTGCTCGCCACCGACGGCGCGCTCCGACAAGCGGGAGTGCGCACCCACCGCATCATCGGCGAGATAAACGACGCGGCCACCCGCCAGCAGGTGTTCGACTGGATCCGCGCCAGCCAAGCCGTCACCACCATCCGCAACGAGGTGTACGGCATGTACGGCGGCCACTCCATGGGGATGGAGACCGGCTTCTTCCACCTCACCCCAACTCAGAAGACGCTGGGCTGCACCACCTACCAGATAGATCAGTACCTCTTGGTGGATACCGCCGAGAAAGTGCCCGCCGACGAGGTTGAGAGGGGCTTCCGCTGGTTCACAGAGCTGCTTGGGGACCGCATACTGTACGACGGCAAGATGCTGACCCCAGAAACCCTCAAGAGGCAGATCCGCATCTACATCGCCATGCGGGAGCTGAACAGGGAGTTCGGCTTCGATTTCTGCGGCCTCAAGGGCCAGCGCGAGCTCACCGAGCTGTACACCTTGGGCGATGTACCCGAGATGCTGATGAACGACCCGTACGACTGGAACGGCCCAAAGGAGCCCACCGTTTGCTCAACCGAGGCGGATAGCTACGCCGCAGTCACCATGCAGCTGCTGAAATACGTGACCGGCGGCCTCCCCACCCTCTTCATGGACGTGCGCCTGTACCACCCCGATCGCGATATCTGGGATTGGTGCAACTCCGGAAACCACGCCAGCTGGTACGCCGCCCAGAGCAGCGACCCGGCCGAGAACTTCAAGCACATCACCTTCCACCCCGCACTCAGCTTCTACTTCAAAGCCGGCGGCGCCTCCGTGGAGTTCGATGCTAAGCCGGGCCCAATGACCTTCGCCCGCCTGGGCCTGTGGGACCAGAGGCCGTTCATGTTCATAGTGCGCGGCGAAAGCTTGGACCTGCCGGCCGAAGAGCGCAGACGCCTCAAGCAGATGACCGATCCCACTTGGCCGCATGTGTACGCCAAGCTCAACTGCTCGTTTGAGGAGTTCAAAGACCTGTTCCCCGCCAACCACGCCCAGGGCGCGCCCGGAGACCTGGTCCGCCCGCTCACCTACCTGTGCGAGATGGCGGGCATCACGCCCGTTCTGGTTGGGCCCGATGCCAGCAAGCGCATTCCGCCCATCTGGGAGAGGGTGTAGCCCTAAGCAGGGATGGTGGGCGGTTGCCCTCACCCATGCCCACTCTCCCACTGCGCAGGCTTGGCGGTGGGGGAAGCTCACCCTCGGGCTCACCTGCAGCTAACAACATGCTAACAGGCGGCCATCTTCTGTGGGTGAGCGAGGCGCGGCGAAGCCGGGGTGCGGGCAACCACTCCTGCCTTCTTCGTAGTTGGATGATTCCTCGTTGGAGGTGGTGAGCGTGGCCAAGACCGATCTGTTGGTAGGCATAGACGTTGGGGCGACGGGCATCAAGGCGGGCATTTTCGACGCCAGGGGCGCGTTGGTGGCGTCGGCGTCTCGCCGAAACGCGCCCAAACCCCAAGAAGACGACCCGTCGCTCCTCGTCTGGGACGGCGACGAGATCTGGGGCAAGGTGTGCGATGCCCTGCGCGAGGCCGTGACGGCCGTTGACGACCGATCTCGCCTGCGCGGGGTCGCCGTCACAGGCTTTGGGGCGGACGGCACGCCCATGTCCGCCGATGGCAGGCAGCTGTACCCGTTCATCTCGTGGCACTGCGCCCGCACGCTGCCTCAGGTACAACGCGTGCTGCAGATGATGGGTGGCTACGAGATCTACCGCATCACCGGCTACCACAACTACACCTTCAACACCATCAACCGCCTGCTGTGGCTGAAGGAGCACGCGCCGGGCGTCCTCGAAAGCGCCCACAAATGGTTGATGATGCAGGACTTCATCGCCTATAAGCTCTCTGGCTCGTTCAGCACGGAGTGCACCATCGCCAGCACAACCATGCTGCTGGATATGAACACGCGCCGCTTCTCGCCCCGCATGCTGGAGCTGGCCGGCGTGCCGGAAGAGCTGTTCCCGCCAATCTCGGAGTCGGGGGCGGTGGTGGGCGCCGTCACCCGGCAGGCGGCGGAGGCAACGGGGCTGCCGGAGGGCATGCCGGTGGCGGCCGGCGGGCACGACTGCGAGATCGGCATGCTGGGCTCCGGCGTGTGGGACGCATCCACCTTCGTGGACATAACTGGCACGTGGGAGATGCTCATCGCCATGCTCGATAGGTTCGTGCCCGACCGCGAGATGTACGACAAGCAGATCGACTACGAGGCGCACTCCATCCCCGGCAAGTACCTGTGCCAGGGCCTGATGCCCGCCGGCAGCGTGGTTGAGTGGGTCCGCGACCGCTTCTACGTTGGAATGTCGCCGGAGGACTCCTACGCGCTGATGGCACGGGAGGCGGCGGAGCACCGCCCGGGGGCGGGCGGCGTCTTCGTGCTTCCCGCGTTTGTGAGAAGCTCCGGGCCGTACGCGGCAGACCGATCGCTGGGCACCATACTGGGCCTCACCACCACCACGAGCCGCGGGCAGCTGGCGCGCGCCACCTTCGAAGGGCTGTGCTACCAGATGCGCCGCCAGCTGGAGGTGATCGAGCGGTGCGCGGGCGTTAGCTGCCAGCGGCTGCGCGTTCTGGGCGGCGGCCAAAAGAACGACTTCTGGCTGCAGATGAAGGCCGACGTGACCGGCCGGCCCGTCGAGGCTCTGGAGTACCCCGAGGCCACCCTTCTGGGCGTGGCCATACTTGCAGGCGTGGGCGCGGGCGTGTATGGCAGCGCGGAGGAAGCGCTCAAAGGACTTCAGTTCCCCGTCCGCACCTTCAGCCCAAACGCCGGCGTGTACGACGCCTACTCCCGCTCCTTCGAGCTTTCGCTGGGCATCTCGGGCGGACTCAGGGAGTTCTACGCGGGGTGCGAGAAGCTGCTGGCTGGCTGACGAACTGCCCGGATGGCAACGCCGCGCCCATGGGACGTGTGGGCAGCTCGATGGCGCACCCCGGGATGCCGATGAAGCCCAGACGCAACGGCGCACCTACCGCACCCGAGGGATACAAGCTCCCGCACGCTGAGGCCCTCCGGGTCCTCGTCTCCCAGCAGGATGCCGCTCTCCTGCTGAGGAAAACCGCTGAGTACCACGCGCTGGGGAGGGAGTTGCAGACCCACCCCAAAAGCGCAGAATGCTGGGCGCAACCCGCTGCGGTGTTGCCCATGCTACGCTTGTGGAGTGACGGCCATGGCTGCCAAAGTGCCAATGGTGCTGGTATCGGGTCCCACCGGTGTGGGCAAGGGCGCTATTGAGCGTGCGCTTGCCCTGTACGAGAAGCTTCACCTGGTTAGCTTCACTCGCAGAAGGGTGATTCTCTACACCACCAGAAGGCCCAGGCCCGGCGAGCAGGAGGGACGCGAGTACTGGTACGCCGGCATGCCCACCGACCCAAGCGTGCCGGACGCCGCCGCCCGAGACGAACACAAAGCCCACCTCAGAGCGCTGGTCGCGGGTGAGACCTCCGCCCCCACGCCCGACGGCCTGGTTACATGCCAGGTCCGCACCGACTGGCAGGCCATCTGGCTTCAGGATGTGCTGGCGGCCGGTCGTGGCCTGCCGGGCACGGTGGTGTTCCTGGAGGTGTATTTCCGCTTTCCCAGCCGGCTGAAGGAGGCGCTGCTGCGAACCCCGCTCGGCGCCAGGCTGAGCATCCTCTCCATATTCGTGGCTCCGATGACGGAGATCGACCTGCAGAAGCGCGCGGCGGAAGAGGGGCTGGAGCCGGCCGAGCTGCTGCGCGCCGAGATGCGCGACCGCATTCAGCAGAGGATACGGGCGGGGCTATCGCTCGAGTCGCAGGCGGAGGTGGAGCGCAGGATCGCCACCGCGCCGGAGGAGATGGAGGCGTCTCGCGGGTACGACGTGGTGGTGGTGAACCCGTACGGCGAGGGGCATCCGGCGTGGGGCGGGCCAAACGTGCTGCCGATGGACGGCGCGCGCGACGTGGTGGATACCATCGCGCGGCTGATCGAGGCGCACGTGAGGGCGTGCGCGTGAGGCAAGAATGCGAGGCGGCTCGCCGTCGCTAGGCAAGCCGCCCCTCGGGTGGCAGCCCATCTCCGCCACCGCTATTATGGCGCAGCCGAACGCGTGCTGGAGGGTTCCGATGGTCCGCGGGTGGATCCGCTGGCGATGCGGGCGGTGGCATGGCCGCTAAGCGCCATCCCCCGTGGCCCGCAGAAGCACGGGATGCTGGTCCCTCCTTCCGTCGGCGAAGACGGCCACCCACTGGGCCAGCCGCTCGCCAAGCTTGCGGCAGGACGCCACCTCGCGCTCGTTTCGCGGCTCTCCTGCCAGCACGGCGCCGTAATGCAGGGTGAACTGCTTGGCTACGTAGTCCGTAACGCCGAACACCAGAAAGCCGAAGTTCATCAGCACGGTCAGCACGGCCATGCAGGTGAGCTCGGCGCCGCCGCCCCAGCCCCCGGACGACGAGAACGCGCAGCCGATCTTGCCGTCCAGCTTGCCGAACGCGTCGACCATCTTCTCATCCCAGAACCGCTTCATCTTCCAGGAGAGGGTTCCCATGTTGGTTGGGGTGCCCACGGCGATTCCATCGCACCATAGAACGTCCTGGGCAGTGGCCTCATCAACGCTCTTCAGCCGCACCTCCATGCCGCCGACGCTCCTGGCGCCCTCGGCCACTTCGGTCGCCATCTTCCTGGTGTTGCCCGTGGCGGAATCGTAAAGCACAAGCAGATTGCCCATCTAGCTGCCTATCTCCCTCCAATCCGGCTATGCGTGACGCCCGAAGGCCCACGGCGAACCAAAGCCACGCTTCGCCGTTTCGAGTGCCTGTCCTGCTTGGCCACCGCATGGGCCCCCGAGCGATGGCGAGCTCATCGGCTCCTCGTCACCTGCGCCGGGATCCGGCTGGTGGGCGCAGATGCCCGGTCGCCCCGTGGGGTTAGCTGACCTCAAGCACCACCACGCACTTGGGTGGCAGCTTAGCGATCAGCCCATCAGGGGCCAGGGTTACCTCCCCAAACGGCTCCGGACGAACTGCGTTCGGCTCCTCGAACGTGTTGTGCGCGTCCATAGCCCCTGCGGTGAGGATGCGGCCGCTCACGCTGGATGCCGCGGCGCCCCGCACCTCGCACGCCAGCTCCACGGCCGCCTCGAGGTCAAGGTTGCACACCGAGATGGTGATCGGCCCGCCATCCTTGCGGGATGCCGAGGCGTGAACCCGCGGGACCCGCGCGCCGTTCGGGCCACACTCATCGGACTCAAGATGGGTGGGAAGAAGCGAGGCGCCTTGGTGGCCCTTGTACATCTCAAACACGTGGTAAGTGGGCGTGCAGAGCATGCGCGGGCCGTCGGTAAGCACCATGGCCTGCAGCACGTTCACCGTCTGCGCTATGTTGGCCATGTGCACGCGATCGGCATGCTGGTTGAAGACGTTGAGGCTAACGCCCGCCACAAGCGCGTCTCGCAATGTGTTCTGCTGGTACAGGAAGCCCGGGTTGGTGCCTGGCTCCACGTCGTACCAGGTGCCCCACTCGTCCATCACCATGCCGATGCGCTTGCCCGGGTCGTGGCGGTCCATGATGGCGGCGGTGCGGCGGATGAAGTCGTCTATGCCGAGCGCGTTCTTCAGAGTGGCGTACCAGGCTTCGGGCGGGAAGCCGGTTGCGGATCCCTTCTGGTGCCAAGGGCCGGGAGAGGTGTAGTAGTGCACGCTCAGCCCGTCCATGTAGCGATGAGCCTCGCGCATGAGCAGTTCGTTCCACTCGTCTTGGAAGCCGCAAGCCACCTTGTAAAGCTTGCCGCCGGAGTAGTTGCGGCAATAGGTTGCGTAGCGGCGGAACTCGTCGGCGTAGTACTGGGCGCGCATGTTGCCGCCGCATCCCCAGTTCTCGTTCCCAACGCCCCAGTAGGTGATGGGCCAGGGCTCCTGGCGACCGTTGGCTCGCCGCAGGTCTGCCATGGGGCTTTGGCCCGGCATCGTGATGTACTCCAGCCACTGAGCCATCTCTTGGACCGTGCCGGAGCCCACGTTTCCGCAGATGTACGGTTCACAGCCAAGCATCTGGCACAGGTCCATGAACTCGTGCGTGCCGAAGTGGTTGCTCTCCGTAACCCCGCCCCAGTGGACGTTCACGATGCTTGGACGTTGGTTGCGCGGGCCGATGCCGTCCTTCCAATGGTAGGTGTCGGCGAAGCAGCCCCCCGGCCAGCGCAGGTTGGGCATGTTCAGCCGCTTGAGCGCGTCCACCACGTCGTTGCGGATGCCGCGCGTGTTGGGGATGGGGGAGTCCTCGCCAACCCACAGGCCTTCGTAGATGCACCGGCCCAGATGCTCTGCAAAGTGGCCGTAGATGTGCCGTGATATGGTGTAGCGGCCCAGGTCCGCGTTAATGACAAGACGGCTCACACTTGCCTACCTTTCTGGGGTTAGGGTTAGCCATGCCAGGTTCATGGCTTTCCAAGCGGCGGGATCGGCAGCCCCCACCGTTATGGTGCGCACGCCAGCGGAATCGATCTTGAGCGGCTTGGCGGTTACGGTTTGGAACGAGTTCCAGCCCCCGGTGAGCGGCGCGTCCAGCGTCACGGTGGAGCCGTTGCCCGCGTCCACCACAAACGAGGTGGGGCCGTTGGCGGTGGCTATGCGGGCCGACACCACGTAAGAGCCCGGTCCGTCGAACCGAACACGCCAAGACACGGTGTCGTTGGCGTTGTCCCAGAAGCCGATGTTCTCCTCGGTTCCGCCCTGAAGCCTTACGCCGCCGTGCAGGTCCGCATCCGCGGCCGGCAACGTGAACACTCCTTCGGCGTTGGCGCGCAGTGGCTCCGACTCAACGGCTACAGGCTTGGACTCGCGGAGGTGAATGCCGGTGATCTTAAGCACATAGGCATGCTCGCACGGCTTGGCGTCTGGCAGTGCGACCTCAAGGGCGTCCTCCGCCCGCTTCCACTGAAGCTTCGCGTGAGAGCCAAGAAGCTGGATGGTTCTGATGTCGCCCGCTATGCCGGGGGCGTTGGCCGCCAACGTCCTTATGCGAAGCTTGCCATCCTCCGGCCAGCCCATGGCAGTGGCGTACAAGGTATCGCCCTTGGTGGTGAATCGAATGTCTCGCGCGGTGTAGGTATAGTCCTCCTGGAAGTGGCCGCCCTTGGCCCGAGTAGGGCCTTCGCCGTACACGCCCCAGGGCCGGGTGCCGTAGATGGCCTCACCATTGACCTCGATCCAGCGCGCCATTCCATCCAGCACCTGCTCCGCCTCGGGATCCAGCGATCCATCCGGGCGCTGAACCACGTTGAGCAGGAGGTTGCCGTTCTTGGAGACGATGTCCACCAGCATGTGGATGGTCCAGTCCGCGCCGCGGTACTTCCAGTCCTTGTTGTAGTACCAATCGCCGATGGAGGTGTCTGTTTGCCAAGGGTCATCTAGAATGCCGGCCATCACGCCTCGTTCCAGGTCTTGCACCCACATGCCTTTGGACTCCTGCTTGCAGGTGTAAACGGCCTGGGTTACGCCGTTGTGGGCGAGGGTGTTGTACAGGTGCGCGACGGCGGTTCTGCCCACGGCGTCGAAGGGGATGCCGCCGTCGGTGTAGAGCAGGTCGGGCTTGTACTGGTCGATCAGGTCGGTAATGCGCCTCAGCCACTCTTGGTGCCAGCGAGGGTCTTTGCTGTACCAAGCGGTGTCGTCAGGGGCGGCGGGCCAGTGGTACAGGTCCTGGTACTGAGGGTCGGCGCCGTCGTAGGGGACGCCAGCGAGGGGCCCGGTCTTGTCGCTGCCGTGGCTTGGCTGGAACCAGGTGAAGCTGGCGCCCATGTGCTCGGACACGCCGAACTTGAGGCCGTGCTTCTTGGCGGCCTTCTGCCACTCGCCAACCACATCCCGCTTAGGACCCATGTTCACGGCGTTCCAGCGGTGGTACCTGGAGTTCCAGAGGTCGAAGTTGTCGTGGTGGCAGCCCATGCTAACGAAGTAGCGGGCACCTGCCTTCTTGTAGAGGGCGATGAGGCGATCTGGGTCCCACTTCTCGGCCTTCCACAGTGGGATGATGTCCTTGTAGCCGAACTTGGAGGGGTGGCCGTAGTGCTCTAGGTGGTGCTGGTACTGGCGCTGGCCCTGGATGTACATATTGCGGGCGTACCAGTCGCCGGCCATTGGCACGGCCTGCGGCCCCCAGTGCGCCCACATGCCCAGCTTGGCATCGCGGAACCAATCGGGGCAGCGATACTGCTGGAGGGATTCCCAAGTAGGTTCGAAGGGTCCTTTGGCTTTGCTCTCTGCCGATGCGGCCATGGTGGTTGTGGTTCCTTTCCCCAAGAAGACGGCGCCGAGCACCGCGGCGGCGCCGGTCTCAATGAACCGTCGTCGTGAGGTAGACATGAACTCTCCTTCGGCGCCCGCGTGAACGGGGCGTGGCATGGTAACGTTACCACATCGACCGACCGATCTCCTTCCCCACCGCGAGGCCTTTGCATCGGAGCAGCTCGGTACGGTGCTTGCGGGCGCTTTTGAGTGCATGTTAGTGGGAAGCCCACCGCGCCTCACGGGCTTAGGCGACGCAGCCACAACCTCACACACTCCTCCCACCTCCCCTCTCCCACTTTCGGGGAGAGGGGAGGTGGGGCCGGGGTGAGGGCAGCCACTCCCGCGAGCCCCAGCTAGCCGCCCCCTTCCATGAACAGGCGAGTAGGGCTGAGGGGTGGTAGCCCTGGGGACTAGGAGTGAGGGCAACCCCCCCTTTCTCGCCTCCCCTTACGCGCTCATTGATCTCTGCGACTGCGAGGGCAACTGCGGCTGCCGGGCGGGCCGCGATGGCCCCAAAGCACGTGGGCGTGCCGATGCCGAGCATGCCCACCGGCGGGTCCCTCCATCCGGAACCGGCAAGCCTTGGCGGGCGGCAGTGCGCTTGCGCCGGCAACAACCCAGACAACATGGCAGACCCCGGGAGCAGCGTTGCCGTCCTCGCCAGCTGCTCGATCCCGAATGTGCGGCAGCGCGTGCAGCCCAGGCGCCACAGCCGGGCCGCGTGACCCAGTGGAAGCATCCGCGGCACCGTCTCGCGCCCAGATCCCACGTATGCCCCCACATGTAGCCCTTGGGCGAAGGGATACCGGCAGCGAGTGTTAAAACCATGTTATGGTATCCCGTTTGGGCCGTTTTGGTGCGCGGCCCGCCCCTGAGGTACAATCCCGGGTGGGCTCGCTGGCGGGCGGCGTTGCGCCAACCAGGGCATGTCGCGGCCGGGCGGGTGCGCATTTGGCCATCTTGGTCTCCCCTTTATGGGTTGTGGCGGCTGCCGCCCTGGCGCCTGCCGTGTCGAGCGGCGGAAGCTGCCGTGTTGAGGGCGCCAGGCACCTAGTGGGTGCGCCGCCCTCGCGTTTGCCATTGCTAAGGCCGCCATGCTGTTGCGGCGGCGGCCGGGAGGCTGCGTTGAAGATCCACGAGTACCAGGCAAAAGAGATCCTGGCGCGCTACGGCGTGCCGGTGCCCGGCGGAGAGGTGGCGTCCACCGCGGATGAGGCCGGTGCCGCGGCGGAGCGCCTCGGAGGGCGCGTTGTGGTGAAGGCTCAGGTCCACGTTGGCGGGCGGGGAAAGGCGGGCGGCATCAAGCTTGCCAACACCCCCCAGGAGGCGCGAGCCGTGGCGGCGGAGATCCTCGGCAGGCCGCTGAAGGGCCTTGTGGTCCATAGAGTTCTTGTAGAGCCCGCCCTAGACATCCGCAGTGAGTATTACCTAGGCATAGTGCTGGACCGAGCGGCGAGGCGCAACGCGCTGATGGTGAGCGCTGTTGGCGGCGTCGATATCGAAGAGGTGGCGGAGGCGACGCCCGAGAAGATCGCCAAGGCGTGGGTGGAGCCGGCCCTTGGCCTGTGCGACTTCCAGGTGCGCGGCCTGGTGCGCGACGCCGGGCTCGATCCGGCGGCGTTGAAGCACGCCGAATCTTTCCTCCGCGCCCTGTACGAGTGCTACGTGGCCGTGGATGCCACGCTCGCGGAGATCAACCCGCTGGTGGTTACTGCCGATGGGAGCGTTGTGGCGGCGGACGCCAAGATCAACATAGACGATAACGCCCTCTTCCGCCACCCGGAGTTCGAGGCTATGAAGGAGAGCACCGAGGACGACCCGCTGGAGGCGGAGGCCCATCGGCGCGGCATCCAGTATGTGCACCTGGGCGGGGAGATCGGCATCATCGGAAACGGCGCGGGCCTGGTGATGGCCACGTTGGACGAGGTGAAGCGCCACGGTGGCACTCCCTCCAACTTCCTCGATATCGGGGGCGGCGCCAAGGCGGACGTTGTGGCCAGCGCCCTGGAGCTGGTGCTTATGGACCCGCAAGTCAAGGGCCTGCTGCTCAACGTGTTCGGCGGCATCACTCGCTGCGATGAGGTGGCTAAGGGCGTGCTGGAGGCCGCCCAAAGGGTGAAGATCCAGGTGCCGGTGGTGGTGCGCCTCACCGGCACGAACGAAGCCGAAGGTAGGGCGCTGCTGGCGGGAAGCCCCCTGATACCCGCGGAAACGATGCAGGAGGCCGCCGCGAAGATCGTTCGGCTGGCTGGAGGGCGATGATGGGAGTTCTGGTTGACGAAAACACCAGGGTGCTGGTGCAGGGCATGACCGGCCGAGAGGGGCAGTTCCACTCCCAGCAGATGCTGGCCTACGGCACCCAGTTGGTTGCCGGCGTTACCCCGGGCAAGGGCGGAACCACCTTGTTCGATGTCCCCGTCTTCGATACCGTTCGGCAGGCGGTGCGCGCCACCGGTGCCAACGCGGGCGTCATCTTCGTTCCGCCTCGCAACGCGCCAGACGCCATCCTGGAGGAGGTCGATGCGGGCCTCAACGTGGTGGTGTGCATAACGGACGGCATCCCAGTGGCAGACATGGTGAGGGTGGCCGACTACGTGCGCCACACCCCCACCGTGCTCATCGGGCCGAACTGCCCCGGATTGCTGGCCCCAGGCGTGTGCAAAATGGGCATAATGCCGGGCAACACCGCCGCACCGGGCCCCGTGGGGGTCCTCTCCCGCAGCGGCACCCTCACCTATGAGATAGTGGCGGACCTAACGCGCGCGGGACTGGGTCAGACCACCTGCATTGGCATAGGCGGCGATCCCATCCCTGGAAGCACATTTGCCGACCTGCTGCCGTTGTACGAGGCCGACCCGAACACCAAAGCCGTGGTGCTGGTGGGCGAGATCGGCGGAAGCGACGAGGAGGCCGCCGCCGAGTATATCCGCGAGATGACCAAGCCCGTGGTGGCGTTCATATCCGGAAGAAGCGCGCCCCCGGGCAAGCGGATGGGGCATGCAGGAGCCATCATCTCCGGCCGCACCGGCACCCCACAGGCCAAGGTGGATGCCCTTCTGCACGCCGGCGCTAAGGTTGCCGATACCACGCAGGAGATACCGCGCTTGGTGGCAGAGGCCCTGCGCAGGTGCTGATGCGTACTGGGGCGCCAACGCCCCGTACGCGCCTATATGTGACAACGCGGCGGCGTGGCAAGCGGCCTCGGATGGGGATGGCGCTCTCATCCGGTGCAGTATCCCCAACTCTTTCCCCAACGCTTTGTGGATGAGGTGCCATCCCCATCCGCTGGTTGTGCTCCTAGATGGAGCTCGCCGCTGGGCTTCCCCGCTTTGTGAGCCGTTGCACCCACGGTTCCCCTCACCCCGAGCTTCGCCACCCTCCTCCCGCAGCGGATGGGGCGCTCGGCGCCATGCTGCTGACGAGCGCGAAGGCGCCTCTCTCCTCCGGGCTTGCGGAGTGCGAGAGCATGGTAGGTGAGGAGAGCTTCCTGCCAACCGCCCATCAGCTCTACCTAAGCGCGAACCCACTGCTCACCCATATCCTCGCCGAAACGATCGCCGCGCCCCTCTTGCCGCCTGAAGGTGCAGCTAGGCACAAGCTGGGTTCATCTCGTGGAAGAATAAGCAGGGAGTGTCTGCTTTCGGACGCTCGGCCTATAGTGGGCTGGCACCACTGGTGCCGGCATTATGTGAACTAGGTTGATTTTCGGCCCACGCTCATCCGCGGCGGGCAACGGATGGTGCCCAAACCCCATGGGCATGGCCGTCCTACGGGGGCGGCGATCTGCAGCGGCGGTGCCAACGTCACCCCCTGGTTCCGTCACCAGGCATTGCGCATGTGGGGCACCTAGAAAGCGGGCGGTGGGATGAGAAACCTCGCGAAGGTTTGGGCTGTTCCGGTGGCTGCGCTCGGCCTGGTTGCCGCCCTTTACGCGGTTTCCCAGGCCACCTTGATGCGGGGGTTTGCAGCTGTAGAGAACGATGAGGTGAGCGAGAACACACATAGAGCTACGGCAGCCTTCATGCGCGAGCTGGGGCACCTGGGCGCGCTGGCCAGGCAGTGGGCGCAGTGGGATTACACCTACGCCTTCGTGCAGGGCCGAAACCCGGCCTATCGTCGCGTTCTCAATACCTCCACCCTTAAGCGGCTTGGGGTATCCACCGTCGCGTATCTAGACCAGAACGGCCGAATCGTCTGGCAAGCTGGCTTGAACTCCAACGGGACCGCCACTACGCCGCTCCACCCCGAGCTTGCCTCTTACCTCGCTCTGGCAAGCCGGGTCTTGGCGTCTGGCCTGGACCCAACCCCGCAAGAGGGCTTTCTGGTGGTGCACCAAGCCCCCATGCTCATCGCCCGACACCCAATACTGAGAAGCGACGGCTCTGGCCCAGCGGCCGGAGTGCTGATCCTGGGCAAGCTCCTAACCCCAGCCGATATGGATCGCCTGGCTAGAATCACCCACCTTAGGCTGGCCTTCATCCCCAGCGCGGGGAACGGCGCCCAGCTGCCAGCGAGGTCGGTCGTGCCCGAGGGGCCCGACACGATCGTTGGTTACGCCAGTCTGGCCGATCTGCATGGCAAGCCAGCCCTAACTCTGAAGGTGATCTGCCCAAGGCCCATTTGGCGGCAGGGGTCCGCCAGCTTGGCCTACTTCATGCTCTGCGTTGCCGCCATCGTGGTCGCATCCGTGGCGGGCATTCTGCTCCTCTTCAGGAGGCTGGTAGCCTCCCTCACGCAGCACCGCGAGGCCCTTTACGAGCTGCACGAGGTGGCCACCAGGGCGCGGTGCATCCTGTGGCTGGCGGACATCGATGCGCAGACGGATGGCAACGGGTGGACGATTCGTGTGCCCGACGAGGCCGCCGCGCAGAGGATCATCCCGCTGAACGTTTCCCAGGGGCAGACGTACGCGGAGGCCCTTTGGCAAAGCATGGCCGCTGGGGACCAGGTGCAGCTGGCGGCGGCCAGGGAGAAGACAGTTCGGCTGGGACAGGCATCGTATCGCCAAGAGTTTCGCTGCTACACCCGAGACGGCGAGCTGAGGTGGCTGCTGGAGGACGTGGTTATGCTCCCCCGCGGGCCCGGGCGCTGGAGGGCCGTCGGCTTCTGCACCGACATCACGGAGCGCAAGGAGGCCGAGCAGGCGCTGCGCGGAAGCGAGGAGCGCTTCAGGGCCCTGGTCCGCAACACATCCGACGTGGTAGCCATAGTGGACCAGCGGGGCTCACTCAAGTACGTTAGCCCAGCCTCATCCGCCGTCTGGGGCCACGCCCCCGAGGCGTTGAGGGGCGAGGAGATCACCTCAATCGTGCATCCCAACGACGTGGCCAAGCTGCGTGCTCTGCTTGACCGAACCAGCGCCGAGCCCAACGCCACTCAGTCCGGCGAGGTCCGTTTCCTCCATCCCAACGGCGTAAGGCGCTTGTGCGAGGTGGTGCTGAGTAACCAGCTGTGCGAGCCGGGCATCATGGGCGTGGTGCTCACCTGCCGTGACATCACCGAGCGGAAGGCGGTGGAGGAGCAGCTGGCCCACCAAGCGTTCCACGACGCCTTGACGGGCCTGCCCAACCGCACCCTGTTCATGGAAAGGGTGGGCAGGGCCCTCGCCCGCACCCACCGGTCTATGAAGCCGGTGGCGGTTCTGTTTCTGGACCTGGATGCCTTCAAGCTGGTAAACGATAGCCTTGGGCACGACGCTGGCGATGAGCTGCTGCAAGTGGTTGCCGAGCGCCTGAAGGAGTGCGTGCGCTCGAGCGACACCGTTGCCCGCATCGGCGGGGACGAGTTCGTCATCCTTCTGGAGGACCTGGAGGGGCATCGCCATACCGTGGAGGTGGCCGAGCGGATTGCTAAGCGCCTCGACGATCCGGTGTTGCTGAAGGGTCGAACTGTGTTCGTCACGGCTAGCATCGGCATCGCAACCAGCGGGCCCGACGGGTGCCAGCCGGAGGACCTACTCCGAGACGCCGGTACCGCCATGTACTGGGCTAAGGGGAGCGGGAAGGCCAAGCACGTCGTCTTCGATCCGGAGATGAACACCCTGGCCCTCGAGCGCCTCGAGCTGGACTCCGACCTGCGCAGGGGCCTCGAGAACGGCGAGTTCGTGCTTCACTACCAGCCCATAGTGGACCTTGCGACGGGTCACCTCCAGGAGGTGGAGGCGTTGGTCCGCTGGCAGCATCCGGAGCGCGGCTTGCTTTACCCCGGCAGCTTCATCGCGATCGCCGAGGAGAGGGGCATCATCGTGCCTTTGGGCATGTGGGTGCTGGAGGAGGCGTGCCGCCAGCAGGCGCAGTGGCTCCGCGAGGACCCGGAAGGCGCCCCGGCTGCGGTAAGCGTGAACCTTTCCGCAAGGCATTTGCTGGAGCCGGACCTGGTGGAGTGCGTGGCGCGGGTGCTCGAGAAAACCGGCCTAGATCCGAAGTACCTCACGTTGGAGATCACCGAGAGCGTGATGCTCCAAGACACCCAGACCGTGCTTGTGCAGCTCCAGGGGCTCAAATCCCTGGGCATCAGGCTGGCTGTAGACGACTTCGGCACAGGCTACTCCTCCATGTCGTACCTAAGCAGCTTCCCGGTAGACACCCTCAAGATCGATCGCTCCTTTGTGCAGCGGATCGGTTACGAGCAGGGCGACGAGGCCATTGTGAGGGCGATGGTGCTGCTCGCGCGGTCGCTGAACCTTGGCGTGACGAGCGAGGGGGTGGAGACGGACGAGCAGCGGAACCGGCTGAGGGCCATGGGCTGCGAGCTGGGGCAGGGGTACCTGTTCTGCAAGCCGGTGCCGAGTTCGGAGCTGGGTGAGTGGCTGAAGGCGAGGCGGCTCAGGCCCGCAGCCGCCGCGCATGAGTGAGCGGGTCCAGGGTCATGCGGGGTAGGTGCGAACCCGGGGTGAGGGCAACTCGAAGGCCGCTTCCCCTCCCCCCCCGGCCCCCTCTCCCACGGCGCGAGCTTGGGGAGAGGGGGAGCCT
>Ga0078972_1003043_pt1 | contig 51916 bp, 44 predicted proteins | sample YelNatPaOPGAMG01_FD_67568 | JGI IMG/M metagenome (GOLD analysis project Ga0078972, IMG submission 67568) | Hot spring thermophilic microbial communities from Obsidian Pool, Yellowstone National Park, USA - OP-RAMG-01 (SPADES assembly) (version 2) | ecosystem: Environmental > Aquatic > Thermal...
TATTATACCTTACCCAGTCTCCAGCCCAGGTCTCCTCTCCAAATGGTTTGGATAATCTCTGATCAAGTACAAATCTATAGACATTCCACGGATGGTCATACCCGGGTCCGGCGCTCCAGGAAATTATAAAGTCGAATGTCCCTTTTGTCATTCTATCTGCCCATACACTGTAGTCTGGAAATTCTGTCTTTATATCTATCCCTATATCTCTGAGGTTCTTAGCTATCATCTCACACATCATCATCCAGTCTGTCCAGCCATAGGGTACAGAGATGGTATAGGGTCCAAGCCTCTTTCCATCCTTAGTTACCCTTATTCCGTCCTTGCCTCTCTTATATCCTGCGCTATCAAGTATCTTATTTGCGGTAGTCAGATCTGTCTTTACCCTTCCATCCTCTGATTTCCACACGGTTCTAGCCCATGTATAATCTATCCACTGTTTATAGACATCGAATAGATCAATCACCATAGATGGATGAGCCTGAGATCCATAGTTAAAGTAAGCCTTTTCCAACATATCTGCATATGGTACTGCATAAGCTATAGCCCTTCTTATATTCGGGTCTTTAAGTACTGGATTCTGGTAACTTATATACAGGAACCCTATTCCATCAGGCATATAGTAAGGCTTTGACTTAAACCATGTCCTGATTGGAAGTCCTTTCTTTTCCCACAGGGCATATACCTCAGGAATAAATGTACCTGACCAATCTGTATCTCCTTTCTCAAAAGATAAATTTGCTCCTGCAGCATCTTTATAAATTACATGTGCGATGTATTTGGGTTTAGGTAAGCCGAATATGTCTTTACCCCACCAGTTATCAAGCCTCTCATATATAACATTGTTTGGATCTTGGAAGAAGAGCTTATAAGGTCCAGATACTACCTGCTTTGCCGGGTCATCATTTGCCCAGTCTCTTATATTCTGTCCCTTCTTTTCCAGATCTTCATAGATATGTTTGGGGAGAACCCTTGTCCCTAGAGAATAACCCATAAAAGAATAGTAGTTAATCTTATCTGTTCTTATCTTAAATTCTACTACCTTTTCACTTACTGCCTTTACACTGGCTATATAATCATACCAGCCAGTGCCAGGACCAAAACCAAATCTCTTTGTTGTATTGAAGGTGAACTCCACATCTTCTGCAGTAATGGGTTTTCCGTCACTCCACTTTGCAACATCTCTAATCTTTACCTGAAGAGTGGTCTTATTTACAACCTTATAGCTCTCTCCTATACCAGGAAGCCATGCATCCTTAGCATTGCTGTAGAAGAAAAGTGGCATATATAGGAAATGTTCTGTACCCCAGGTGCTCTGAGGAGCATACAGGTTCCAGGTACTAGGCGGTCCCCAGAGAGCACCGATGCAATAGACAGTATCTTCTCGAGGTATACTAACCTGTGCGAATACCCCTGAAAAAGAAACCCCCAACACCATTAAGCAAATTGCCACAATTGATAAAAACTTTTTCATAAAAACACCTCCAAATATAGATTTTTTATAAAGACCATACACTAAACCCTCCTCGATTAAATTATATCAAAGTCAAAATCATTTTGTAAATAGCTTTTTTATGCTATTATCTTTATATGGAGAAGGATAGGCATATTTTATTAATTTTATTTTGGGGACTTATTCTTGAGATAATTACTTTTTTATATTTTATTGTCAGAAAAAGATTCCCCTTTGAGTTTCATTTGAATCTTATTCTTATTGGGATAACTATTCTTGGAATATGGCTGGTGTTAAGGAAAATTAGATTATAATTCTATCGGGATCAGATTTTGTCTTCTGTATACCCCAGATCTTATCTATATATTTATGGGTATACTCCTGTTCAACTAGATGAAAGTAATAGGCACCCCTCTCTGTTAATCTATAACCTCTCTCATACGTCCTTATTATTCCAAGAAGCTCTGCAAGCTTTAATTGCCAGGGAAATATCTCTTCCAAATTTATCCCAAAAAGTCTATAGAAAGAGTCTCTATTGATATCCATATTGTACGAATTCCAGAAAAGCCAGTAAGAGGCTCTTGTCATTATATCAAAATCCAGCACCAGACTAGGCGGTAGTCTTCTCTCATTTAATGCATCTATATATGTCCCTAAAGAGAAAGTATTTGTCTTAAATGAATTATCCCCAAGAGAAGATGCTGAGGGACCAAAACCTATAAAACTATCCCTTGTGACAGATGAGTATCTCTGTGAGCCCTTCCTGGCAAATGTCCATACCGATGTCCTTTCAAAACCCATCTCCTTGGCAATCTCTGTCAATCTACCAAGCATTATCCTCTTCTCCTTCTTACCGAGAGGCTTTTCTGTATTTTTCAGAAAGGAAAAATCTATAAATGGGTATGTTGATATCTGAGTTGCTCCAAGCTCTACAGCAGTCTTAAAGTCTTCTCTTAATGTCTCTATTGACTGATTTGGAATCCCAAAAATCAGGTCGATGTCTATAGTTTTGAATCTAAAATCCTTTAAGATACTAAGCTTCTTCTTGATATTATTGTCTTCCTCTCTACCCAAAGGGTAAAGGCACTCTTTAGAGAAAGACTGAACACCGACACTTACCATCTCAAATCCTGTGCTCTTTAGTTTTTCCAGGTTTTCTTCTGTAAGGTCTAAAGAGTGCAGTTCAATGGCAAAGTCTCCCCTAATGTCAAAGAATTTCCTTAATCTGGAAACTATCTCAGGCAGATGATCGATGAGTAAGGCAGGGGTTCCTCCACCAAAATAGACGGAGTCCACTTCCCTGTTTCTGTATCTATCTCCAACAATCTCTATCTCTGTAAGCAGAGCGGATCTGAAACCCTCAGACAGATTCTTCTCATACAGGACCTTATAATATGGACAGAAGGCACATATCTTTCTGCAGAAGGGGATATGGACATATATACCTATACTATGATCCTTGTAGTCTAAAGATACATCTTCCCTCTTTTCAAAGATAAAGGGTTTTAATCTTCTCGCTATAAGGATTCTCAGTATAGTAGTCAGCACATTAATAGACTCCTATGGCCTTACCAGGACTCTTATAGCCCTCCCAGAGCCAGCTATCTCTACCCCCTTCTCAATATCCTGTAGGGGGATGATCTCACTGATGAGCGGATAGAGATTTATCCTTCTATTGGAGATAAGAGACACTGCTCTCTCCATTGTAAATGGATTTACAAAAGAACCCAATAGGGTCAGTTCTCTTCTATAGACTTCGAAGGGAGAGATATCTATTTTTACATCCTCTGGTGCTACTCCAAAGAAGAGGACTCTTCCCCCATCACCTACTGCATTGATAGCCTGCAGTATAGTTTTCTCCGAGCCAACTGCCTCAATAACCACATCTACGCCTTTACCTCGGGTCTCCTCTTTAATCACTTCTAAAAGGTCTTCGATCGTTGGATCTATAACCCTATTTGCCCCGAACCCAAAGGCTAAGTCCCTCTTCTCCTTATAGGGTTCACTTACAAATACCCTTCCCGCCCCTCCATTTACTGCTAGCTGTGTGAGTATAAGTCCTAAAGCTCCTCCCCCAATTATAAGGATATCCTCCCCCTCTTTTATATTCACCCTATCTATCCCATGAATGGCACAGGCAAGAGGCTCTGCCAATGCACCAACTATAGGCTCGATATTATTAGGTAATCTATAAGCCTGTTTGGATGGTAGTACACAGTACTCAGCAAAGCCACCATCCAGGTCTACCCCTATGGCTATCAGATTTTTGCAGAGGTGAATCCTCCCATTTCTACACTGATAACAGTTCATACAGGGTATATTTGGATCAACTATAACTGTATCTTTAGGCTTCAGATCTTTTACTTCTTTACCTACCTCTACTATCTCTCCTACGAACTCATGGCCTCTTATTATATTAGGCTTACCCTTATTTATCCCTTTAAACACATGCACGTCTGTTCCACAGATACCACAGGCTATAACCTTTATAAGGATTTCATTATCACCTATCTCTGGTATCTCCTTTTCTCCTAATGTGAGCTTACCATTCTCATCAAGATACGCTGAAAGCATCTCGCACCTCCTATCTTATAATAAGACTTAGGACTCCATTAGAATCTATCAATTCCATCCCTCTATATCCCCATTCAACTCCGACCATATATTTATCTGGATTTGCATAGCCGATCTTCAGATTGACCGCCGGTTGTAGTTTATATGTAATACTTACGCTGTCTAAACCTACCTTGGAGAGACCAACCTTCAAGCCCAAATCCTGAGAGATATCGAACCTGTAACTCAGGTATGGGTTAAACTCTACAGCCCCACTTTCAGTATATATAATAATCTCTCCCTTTATGTTCATCTTATCCCATTTTTCTGCGTTTAATGAGATCGTTATTCTGGGTTTATTCTCCCAGTCGAGTCTTCCATCCAGTATATATCTCCAGATCCCATTACGAAACTCTTTTCTGATTAAGGTATAGGGGAATCCATCATATCCAACGGTAAGACTCAGGGATTTATCCTGAGAGTATAGGGTATACTCACCAAAGACTGACATCCCTCTATCGATATATCCCCTTATCCCCATTAGATAAAAGTCCTCCTTTTCATAGGAGACCTCCATACCTAAGTCGGTAAATATTCCGGTAAATATTCCCCCATTATATGGAAGTATTATGGAGATATATGGGGCGCTTGTGTCTATAGATATAATTTCTTCTTCTGTTGAAAACTTTAACCCCGAACTGTAAGGGCCAAAGGGGATAGAAAGCGAGGAGAGAGTAATTTCAGGAGAGATCCTTATATCTTTAAATGTTATTGTGGTAGTTCTCCAGTCTATCTCGATCTCCTTAGCTGTTACATAGGGAAGGGGTTGCATCTCATAGATATTCAGATTCAAATCTCTGGTAGAGAATACATCATAGTACTCTTTCTTATCATCTCTTTGAACCATTACATCTCCAAATGCCACCACGTTTCCTGTGAGGAGATTTACTATGATTCCATCTGCTTTTATGGATAATCGATCGTCCTCCCATAATGCATTCCCTATGCTTCTTATCTCCCAAATAGTCGGATAGAAATACACAAGATCACCTTTTAGGGTAGCAGTAGATGCAGTAGAGGGAAGAAAGATAGATAGTACAAATATGAGAAAAAACTTTTTCATTATGGAGTTACTTTAAACGTTCTACTCTCGCTTTCTACAGTGGTGCCATCCTCCCTTACACCAACTACCTTCCAGACATAAGTAGTTTCAACAGAGACCGATGGGGCGGTATAGGTATAAGAGGTATTAGAAGTTGTATAGACGTTTCCAGAGATTATCAAGGTGAAATTCCTTATAGTGGTATCATTGGTGAGCCAGAGAAATGTTATCGAATCTCCGGACCTGAAAGTTGCACCATCTTCTGGAAGTCTGAGCCTTATCCAGTAGACCATATTAGCCTTAGCGATGTTATACAGAGCTACAAATCCAGCCAGGATGGCTATACCTGCAATCGCATTTAAGACCGGAGTTACCTGATTAACAAATGAAACCTCTGGGGATGGCGGTATGTAAGCTATTCTTACTATATCACCAAGACGTGGTTGTTCATTCTCAAGCCTGTATATAACTTCCACTTTACACGTCTTCTGGTCTACACTTGTAACCTTACCTTTAGCTATGAGATTATCTCCTCTAAATACCCCCAGTATACTTCCTTCGACTATTCCGATGGATTTTCCCAGATCACTTTCAAATACATTTCCCTCTGCATATATTACTACACTGTTACTCCTCCATAACTCATCCAGCTTCTTAGAAAGTGTAGATATGGCATTGAGGAATGCCTCTTTTTCTAGTGGCTTCCAGTCGAGAACTGTTCCAGAAAAAGGAGAACTTAAGGCGTTGGTCTCCAGGATAAACATATCTGTATTTGTTTTGGCATCTTTTATAGAGAGTTTAACACTGGCAACCACATTAGAGGTACTGTGCTTAAATTTTACCTCAAGGCTTGCAAGACCCCAGAATACTGAAGAAGGGGTATCTCTACCAATCCTCTCCCACTTAAAGAAATCACTGGTAGAAAATATTGGTGATACTATACTGCTTAGAGATGTATCCTCTTTTCCATCTAGAAATACTCCCATAACCCCAATCGGCAGTTTCTTCTGCTGACTGAGAACATTGGCTGGAAGTAACTCAGAGATAAGAAAAACTATTACTATTATGCTTAGAGACCTTCTCACTTTTCCCTCCTCATAATATTTTTCTTATGCTATTAATTATACCAGTTATGACCTGATTATGTGAATATCCCCCTTGAACAAATGCAACATAGGGAGGTCTCAATATACCATCAGCACTGAATTCCCCTGTAGACCCCTGAACAAATCCTCCACCTGCCAGGATTACAGGGTCGGAATATCCTGGCAGGGTTTGAGGTTCTGGTAGATACATCGAGTTTACAGCGCAGGACTTCTGTATCTCCTGTAAAAATCTTACAAGTTTTTCTCCATCTCTTAATATGATTCTCTGTACCCCATCACCTCTGGGCTCATTCCACTTTGGCAGCACTTCAAATCCAAGCCTCTCGAGTACATAACTAGCTATAGTCAGTCCTATCAGAGACTCCCCTATAAAGTGAGGGGCAAATAGTAGACCCTGGAGTATATTCCTCTGAAGTCCAAGTGTAGGACCTATATCCCTTCCCTGTCCCGGAGCGGTAATAAAATCTCCAATCTTATCTATTATCTCCTTCTTTCCGGCTATATAGGCACCTGTAAGAGCCAGATTGCCTCCCACTCCTTTGATCAATGATCCAACTATAATATCTGCCCCAACATCGGTGGGTTCCCTATCCTCTACAAATTCTCCGTAACAGTTATCCACAAGGATGATACTTTCCCTAAATATATTTCTTATATTAGATACTATCCTTGCTATCTCACCGATTGTCAATGACTTTCTGTTCCAGTTATACCCACAGGAGCGCTGTATAAATACAATCTTTGGAGGTTTATCAACTTTAGAGCTTATATATCCTGCATCCTCTCTATACTCAAAAGGAATCTCCTGATAATCTATGTCCCATTCCTTAAGTGAAGATATAACCCTTTTTAAGGTATCGTACACAGGTCCTGTAATAGAGAGTATTGTGTCCTTTGGCCTTAAAAGAGCAAATAAAATACTGGATATAGCATGGGTCCCAGAGATAAGCTGGGGCATCACTATAGCTGACTCACCTGAGAAAGAGAGGGAGAAGACTCTTTCAAGAGCCTCTCTCCCTCTATCATTATATCCATAGCCAGTTCCAATAAACGAAACTATATACTCATCTATACCACTGGACCTGAAGGCTGAGAGGACTTTCAGTTCATTCTTTTTTGTTGTCTCCTGTATCTCCTTTAACCTGGGGCTACAAATTATCTCCGCCTCTCTGGTGAGCCCATCGAGATCCATTAATCGCCCCTTATCCCCATAGATTCCATTCTCTCTAATGCTTCCTTTAAGACAGATTCATCAACCGTGAGCGCAATTCGGAAATAACCTTCACCGTTTTCTCCATAACCTATCCCTGGAGGGACAACTATCCCGGTCTTCTCAAGCAGGAAACTGGCAAACTCTATCGATGATTTGAATTCCTTTGGTATTGGTACCCATAGATAGAAAGTCCCCTTCGGAGGTTTTATATCCCAGCCAAGTCTCTTTAAACCATCTATAAATATATCCCTCCTTCTGGCGATGACCCTCTTATTCTCTTCCACCACGTCTTGAGGACCTCTAAGTGCCACCACTCCGGCATATTGAATAGCCATAAATACACCTGAATCGACATTTGTCTTTACAATGGAAAGGCCATCAATTATGTCCCTGTTACCAACCACAAAGCCAATCCTCCAGCCTGTCATATTATACGTCTTCGATAGGGAATGAAATTCTACAGCTATATCTTTAGCCCCTTTTACCTCAAGGATACTGGGAGCTATATACCCATCGAAGGTAACCTCAGAATAGGCATTATCATGGCAGAGGATGATGTCATACTTCTTAGCAAACTCTACCGCCTCTTCAAATACGGAGAGGTCAGCCACTGCTGCAGTTGGATTATTGGGATAGTTGAGAAACATTATCTTTGCCTTACGAGCAACATCTTCAGGTATACCTGAAAAGTCAGGTAAATAAGTGTCAGGTTTCAGAGGGAATGTATAAGGTGTTCCTCCTGCAAGGATTGTCGCAATCTTATACACCGGATATCCTGGATCGGGTATCAGGGTGATATCTCCTGGATCAACAAATGCCAGGAATATATGGGCTATACCCTCCTTAGAACCTATGAGAGTGAGGACCTCCTTTTCAGGGTCCAGAGTAACGTTGAATCTCTTTTCGTACCACTCTGCCACAGCCTTTCTAAATTCCTTTGTTCCTTCATACGGCGGATATTTCTGGTTACTTACGACCTTGGCTGATTCGTACAGGGCATCAACTATATGTTGGGGAGTTGGAAGGTCCGGATCTCCTATCCCCAAGCTTAAGACCTTTACACCTCTTTTTATAGCCTCTTCCTTCTTCTTGTCTATCTCTGCAAAAAGATAGGGTGGAATATTGTCTAACCTCTTCGCCTTCTTTATCATCTTTTACCTCCGTAATCTGGAATTTAGGTATTCATCATCGATTCTCCCGCTGAATACCTCCTCAGCAGGACCCTCCATAAAGATACCCTTATCTCTATCCCACTCTATGTTCAGTTTACCACCCGGAAGTGTAACCTCCACCAGGTTATCGGTGTAATTATTTACGATACTTGCTACTGCCACTGCGCAGGCGCCACTTCCACAGGCAAGCGTCTCACCGGCCCCTCTCTCCCAGACTCTAACGACAATATGTCCCCTGTCGACCACCTGGACAAATTCCACGTTCGTCCTATTTGGAAAGTCAGGATGGTTCTCTATCTTTGGCCCTAACTCTCTTAATGGAACTACAGAGACATCATCCACGAATTTTACAGCGTGAGGATTTCCCATAGAGACAAGAGTGAGTTTGAAGATTTCACCATCCATCTGTAGAAGATGGGACCTTATATCCTTAGGCTGTCCCATATTCACTCTTACCTTAAAAGGTTGTGTGGATGTAACCTCACAATCTAATACCCCTATCTTTGTCTCTACTTTAAAACTTCTCTTAGGAGACTTCTTATAAGCATAGAGGGTGATACAGCGTATTCCATTTCCGCACATCTCTGCCTCTGATCCATCTGGATTGAACATCCTCATCCTGAAGTCTGCTTCAGGAGACTCCTCGTATATCAGCAAGCCATCAGAACCTACCCCAAAGTGTCTGTCACACAAAAGTCTTGCCAGCTCACTGATATCATATCCCTCTGTATCTTCTATTATGACAAAGTCATTTCCTATACCGTGAGATTTCACAAAATGCATCTTCTACCTCCTCATAAGATATAAGTCTAACCCCTGTCTCATTTCTAAACCAGGTAAGCTGTCTCTTTGCATATCTTCTTGTCTCCTTTTTAATCTCCTCTACAGCGGATTTCAGGTCATATATCCCCTGCAGATACTTTATTATCTCTCTATATCCCAAAGTTTGCAAGGATGGAAGGTCTGGACTGTACCCCATATCCAGTATATTCTTCGTCTCTTCTATTAGCCCCAATTGTATCATCTTATCTACCCTCTCTTCAATCCTTCTATAGAGTAAATCTCTTGGAGGGTTTAAGACAAAGTATACTATGTCATATCTGGGATAATCAATATCGATCCCTCTCCTGTAGAATGAGATGGGCTTACCTGTAGCATAATAGACCTCTAAAGCTCTAGTGATTCTTATCTCATCATTAGGACTTATCTTACTGGCAGTAACTGGGTCCACCTCCACCAGTTCTCTGTAGACTTTAGATAATCCTTCGTTTTTGATCTTTTCCTTTATCCTTTCTCTAATATCCGCATCTACCTTGGGAGGAAAGTCTATGTCTCTTATAACTGCCCTTATGTACAAGCCCGTTCCCCCAACCAGAAAAGGGATCTTACCCCGGGCATATACGTCTTCTATACATCTTCTCGCAAGTTTCTGAAACTCTCCGGCAGACATAACCTCGTCTGGATATATGATATCAATGAGATGATGAGGGACAAGCTTCCTCTCCTGAAGTGTAGGTTTGGCAGTCCCTATATCCATATACTTATATATCTGTCTTGAATCACATGAGATTATCTCTCCATCAAGTTTAAGTGCCCATTCTATTGCAAGCTGTGTCTTTCCACTTGCAGTTGGTCCACCAATAACTATAACTGGTATCTTCATTCGAGTATATCTCTGTAAATTGCCCTGGTCTTCTCCACCATAACTTCAAAGGTAAAATCTTTTAAGAATCTATTATATCCATTTTCCGCCAATTTCTCTCTCAACTTGTCGTCCAATATTAGCCTTTCAATAGCAGAGGCTAACGCCTTACTATCTTTTGGCGGAACCAGAATACCTGTCTCTCCATCAATTACCAGTTCGGGAATTCCACCCACATTTGAAGCTATAACCGCCTTTCTCTCCGCATAAGCTTCGATGATTGATACCGGGAGAGATTCAAAGAGTGAGGGAAGGACAAAGATATCAAAATTGTTTATATAGCTCCTCGCAAGAGGAACTCCTCCGAGAAAATATATGTAATCTTTTATCCTAAGCCTTTTTACAAGAGCCTCCAAACGACCTCTCTCTTTTCCCTCTCCGATTATGAAAAGCCCTATATCTTTGATCTTTTTAGATACTATATCTATCGCTTCTATGAGATAATTTAGCCCCTTTCTTTTGATAAGACTTGCTATAGTCCCTACCTTAAATCTTTTAGACTGAAACAGTGGTTTTCTCTCCTCTATAGAGGATATACCATTGTATATGAGAGTGATCTTATTGGGGTTTAGTCCCAGTTTAATAAGGAGTTCTCTATCATTATTACATACTGTGATGACCCTGTCTGCCCATCTATTTCCAGTTATTGCAGTGAGCGAATAATCCAGGAGTGCAATGGAATTCCCATAACCATGACAGGTAAGTATGACAGGGACAGAAGGGAGAATCCTCTTGCTAAAATAGACAGGCTCATATCTCCCCTGTATATGGACCAGGTCAGGTTTATAGTCCTTCAATATGCCTTTAAGTATATCCTGGTACCTTCTTACATTAAATGTTGTAAGCCCGGGTAGATTTGTGTAAGGTATCTTATTCTTCTCCAAAAGAGATATACCTGAGCCATCTGGTCCAGCCACCAATACTTCATATTCAGACATAATACCCTTTATCAGTTCAACTGTATGAACCTCAGTTCCTCCAAGATTCATAAAAGGTAGGATATAAAGTATCTTCTGAGCCATAGACCAGTTTTCTCTCCTCCTCTCAAGAGAAATCTTATGGACTCTTTAACTTATCTCTTTCACAGAGGTTTAGTATTATCGCCCCCATAAACCAGAATATTAGACCTATATGCAGACTCCACATAGTCCCATCAAACAATTGATGTCCGAGGTAGGCAGTAAGAGAAGCGATCAATATAAGAATAAAGTCATCCTGTGCCTCTTTATATAGTCTCAAGCCCTTTTTATATAAACTTACTATAAACGCAAGAAAAGATAAAAAACCAAAGATCCCTGTCTCTACAAGAAGATTCAATGGGAGGTTATGCGCAAATGACATAGAAAGCTCACGTGCTTCTGGCAGTTTATAGCTTGGGTATATAAGAGGGAATGTTCCAATACCTATACCGGTAATTGGATGATCCAGAAACATCTTTATGCTAGACCTCCATATATAAATCCTCTCCACCTTAGAGGTGCTGTAGGGATCTAGTCTCGTATGGAAAAACGATAGAAGGTCATTTCCAACCAGGATAGAGTGGATAGAGAAGATAATAAAAGAAATAACAGTAAACAATACAAGTATCACAATACTTCTTCTAATCCTTTTATTGCCTAAGACCAGTAAGAGTATTTCTCCCATTACCAATCCAACCCATGCCCCTTGAGACATACTCAGTATAAGTCCAGAGAGTATAAAGACAAAAAATATATAGTGATAAAGTTTATCGGTAGATAAGACTTTCAATTGTACTAAAGGGGTAGCCGTTGCAAGAATAGTTCCTATACCATTCTTTCCCATAAACGGCGTATCCGCATAGACCCCTTTGTAGAGGTATCCAATGATACCTCCAAATGCAAGCATCGCCGACCCTAGTATGAAATAATCTAAAAATCCTGCTGTATCCTCCCTGGAGAACTTATCTTTCCTCAGAAACAGGTAGACTATATAGAGAAAGAATACCACAACAAAATTACTAAGAGAAAAGCCCCTATATGAAGAAAAAATGGCAGAGAGGAAAAAAGAGATAGATATTAGTGCCGAATATACATCAAATTTAAATTGCCAAGATCTTACCAGAAAGATCCTAGGGAGAAAATATACAAAAAAACTCAAAGTCCCTCCCCCTAATCCGAGGAGGAAACTAAACAGGTAGAGGATATTTCTATTTAAATTAGCATTTTTATCTTCCATTCCTACAATATTTTAAACCTAAGACAGAATATCGTCAATTGTCCAAAGGTATCTATACTTAACTGACTATCTTGTGATAAAATTTTACAAAACATAATCTATAGGAGGTTAAATATGGGAACAGTGAAGACAGTAAAGATAAACAGCAGATGGTTAGAAAGGAATCTCATAGAGGTCAAAGCAAGAGAGCATACTGTGTATGTGGATCAGCCTGAGGCATCCGGAGGAACTAACAAGGGTCCTACCCCTCTGGAATATCTCTTTGCCTCTCTGGCTTCATGCATAATAACTATCGGGCTTATAGTCTCCAGGCAGAAACAGTTAAAGATCAGAGGACTATCGGTGGATGTTGAGGGAGATATAGATTACGATGTCCTTCTGGGAAAGTCTAAAGAGCCGAGAGCTGGCTTTTACAGGATAAAAGCGATAGTTAAAGTTGATGGCGACCTTTCACAGGAGGAAAAGGAAGAGTTTATAAGAGAGGTCGAATCTCGCTGCCCAATAGCAGATAATCTCTTAAATCCTACCCCTATAGAGGTAGTTGTAGAATAGTTTAAGGCTTTCCGTATCTAATGCCACAGTCTATATAGTGTATTATATTCTCCTGGACCTTCTTGGCTAAAGGAGTATTAAGAGGCATAGCTGTTGGACAGAGTATAAACGGACCATCAGCTGAACCTTCTTCTATTGCAGTCTTTACTGCCAGTTCTATCTCTGCCTTTGTCCCTATTTCAAACAATCGTTCCTCTATGTTTCCAATCAGGACGACCCTTTCTCCAAGAATCTCTCTGGCTTCCTTTAGAGTAATATCACCGTCTGGTGGTGGCTCCAACGGGTCTATAGCATCGATATCCATTTCTGAAAGGAGATCCAGTACGTTCTTCACCTTTCCATGCGAGTGAAGTCTGGCCTTACCACCATACTTATGTAAGAGTTCCACCAGGTCTTTATCGTACTCAACGACTAACCTTTTAAACTCTTTAGGTGAAAGATAGGGAGGAGTTGCATATTCTGGTCCAACAATTCTATATACCGTAGTTACACCATTTGACAGAAGGTGCTCTAGATAGTTGAATAGACGCTCCTGAAAGAAATCCATAAGTCTAAAGATAAGGCTCTGATTATCGGTATAGAGGATTAGAAACTTGTAGAAACCAAAGAGTTCTACAGTAAGGCATAGGGCATCGGGAATTTCTCCTACCACTATACCTGAGTCACCAATACTTTCTACTTTTCTAAAAAAGGAATCTGTGGAAGGCTTCCAGGGGATATACTCTATCGAGAGTAACTTTTCTGCATCGCTCTCATCCTTACAGAGATACTCGATTGTCCAGGTGGTATGTATACCATCATCCTGTCTTCTCAGAGAGGTAAGTTCACCTTTTGGTGTCTTTATCAGAGTCCTGATATATAAAGAATTTCCCTCTTGCCAGGTATAATTTTTGATATCTTCAGGAGGTATCTCTCCATAAAACATCACCGGCTTATCTGTATCAGGGTGCCAGGGGGACATCTTATCCGTCTTTCCTTTGGCATACTCCAAGATCTCTACATATTCCTGATATTTATATATCCAGGAATCGTAGTGCCCATCAAACTCATAAAGTGATATCGGAACTCTGTCAGGTCTTTCTCCATTAAATATTTTAAGTAGTCTCTCTTTCGATGTCATAAACTCCTCCTCTTTACAGTCTCACCTAAGATTATACAGAATAATGGAAGGAAATGATAGATATACGCTTGAATCTTCAGGTACAATATGCTATCCTCAGGGTAGAAACTTTTAAAAATAAAATATTTAACTGGAGGTGTGTAAGATGAGTAGGCTTTTTAAAGTATTTATCAGTTTGATTCTGGTCTTTGGTCTGGTGTCAAGTTTGAATCTAGTGGGCTTTTCCCAGAAGAAGTACAATGAGTCACCTATGCTTGCTGAATTAGTAAAGCAGGGGAAACTCCCTCCTGTAGAGAAGAGACTTCCAGAGAATCCACTGGTAGTAGAACCTGTAGAGGAGATCGGTAAATATGGTGGAACCTGGAGATTTGCTATGCTTGGTCCTGGAGATATATCGATATACGTTCCAATATTTGCCGAACCTCTCGTCAAGTGGAATAGGATTGGAAACGGCATAATACCGAATGTGGCTGAGAAATGGGAAGTAAAGAGGGCTTATAAGGAGTTTGTCTTCTATCTGAGGAAGGGGATGAAGTGGTCGGATGGACAGCCCTTAACTGCCGATGATATTATGTTCTGGTATGAGGACATCCTGCAGAACAAAGAACTTGCTCCATCTTTTCCATCATGGCTCGTTGTTGCCGATACCCCTGTTGTCGTAAAGAAGATAAATGACTATACTGTAAGCTTTGTATTCAAAGAGCCTAATGTCGTATTCCTAGAAAATGTATGCTTCCAAGGTGGAGGAGGTGGTGGGACACTCTCAATAATGATCCATCCAAAACATTACCTAAAACAGTTCCATCCAAAGTATACGCCAAAGGAACAGTTAGAAAAGACAGCCAAGGAGATGGGATTTACTACATGGTATGCCCTCTTCTGGAACAGGGCAGACTTCTATACAAATCCCGATTGTCCTGTACTCTCTCCCTGGAAGGTGACATCTCCGCTTGCAGGTAGAAGCGTACACATCCTGGAAAGAAATCCATATTACTGGAAGGTTGACCCTGCCGGTAATCAGTTACCATATATAGACAGGATATCTGCCAGCATAGTAGAAAACGCTGAGGTAGTAAATATGAAAGCCCTCTCTGGAGAGTTAGACTTCCAGTATAAACATATTACCCTGAATAACTATCCACTGTTGAAAGAGAACGAGGCAAAGGGAGGATACAGTGTTCTTCTCTGGCCCACTGCTTTAGGATCGAACTGTGCATTTATGCCAAATCTAAACCATAAAGACCCTGTCCTTAAGGCTCTCTTCAATAACAGAAACTTCAGGATTGGACTTTCCTACGCCATAAACCGTGAAGAGATAAATAAACTCTGCTATCTGGGACTAGCCCAACCCAGACAGGCTACTGTTGTACCGGAATGTCCCTACTATACTCCAGGACTTGAGAAGTTATACGCTGAATATGACCCCAAGAAGGCAAATGAATATCTGGACAAGGCGGGACTCAGTAAGAGGGATAAAGACGGCTATAGATTAAGACCGGATGGTAAACCCCTCCAATTAACCATAGAATTTACACCTTCTGGAGAGTTTGGTCCCTGGCCTGATGTGGTAGAACTGGTCACCAAATACTGGAATACTGTTGGCCTTAAAGTAGCGTATAAGTCTATGGATAGGGCTCTCTTTGATATAAGAAGAGCCAGTACAGAGTTTGACATAATGGTGTGGGCATGGGGTAGAGGACTCACCCCATTGATTCAACCAGTATTTATATTCCCAGTGATACCTACCACTGGCGCGCCATTATATGCCCAGTGGTATTCTTCCAGAGGGAAAACGGGAGAAAAGCCTACCGGTGATATCCTGAGAGCTATGTATATGTACGACAGATTCAAGAGGACTATAGATGAGGCAGAGAGGATAAAGATAGGTAAGGAACTTATAAAACTCAGTGCAGAGAACGTCTGGAGTATAGGGACTGTAGGATTAGCTCCAACACCTTTAGTAATTAAGAAGAACTTTAAGAATGTCCCTCAGAGAAGCTTCTACGAGTGGCTCTTACTTCAGATATCTAATACCAGTCCAGAACAGTACTTTATAAAAGACTGAGCTAGATAAAGGGGGATACGTAAGTATCCCCCTTTATCTGTGAAAGGAGTAAATTTATGTCTGTTAGCTATCTAGTTGAAGATGAATATATGCTTTTAGGGAATTCCATTTTTGAGTTTGCCTTCGAGCGAGATGGTAGATTGAGATGGATCATAAATAAGTCAAATGGGGAAAACTACATAAAGAATCATTATAACAGGTGGCTATTAAAAGTCTTAGACAGTGATAACAGGGAATTCAGTTTAGGAGAGCCAAGCTTTTACTTTAAGGATAGTAAATTTCATATAATCTATAAGGGTCAGCTATATGTGGAGATAATTATTGAATTCTCCTATGAAGACCCGGAAAGTCTATGGACTTTAAAGATAGAAAACACATCTTCAAGAGAAATCTCGGACATAATATTTCCCCATATATCCGGGATATACCTCGGCGATACCTGGAGGGATAATATCCTGGTGTATCCATATATAGCAGGAGAAAAGATAGAGAATCCTGTAGATACATACGCTAGAAAACCTTCTAAGATACTCTGGGATTGGCAGGATTACAGGTATACATATATGATTGATGGGGTAGGAACAGCTAGAGAAAATGACCTCTATGTGAGAGAGTTACCCTATACCGGTCCTCTTTCGATGGCATGGCTGGATTATTACAACGGAGATCTTGGATTTTACTTGGCTTCCTACGATGAAGAAAAGACTCTCACATACCTGAGAGTAGAAACACCCGGTCCTGAATATCCGGGTATGGGGTTTTCCTTTAGAAAGAGGGTCAGGTTGTCCAATGGTGAAAGAAAGACATTTACATATGGTATCGGAGTCCATCGTGGTGATTGGCACTGGGGAGCTGATAGATACAGAGAATGGTTCAATAAGACTTTCCCTAAAGTAAAAGATATTCCCGAATGGTTATTAGAGAGTGATGGATTAATAGCTCATTATGACTTCAGATACCAGAATGGCAAGAGTATTCATAATTTTAGAGACATACCTGTATTATTCGATAAAGCAAGAGAAGATGGTATAGATCATCTCTTTATCTCTGGGTGGAATAAGAATGGCTTCGACAATGGTTATCCGCTATACATCCCTGATGAAAACCTTGGAGGAGAAAATCTATTTAGACGCAAGATACAGGAAGTCAATAAAAAGGGTGGACATATCACTACCTACATAAATGTCAGGATAGTGAATAAATCTTTCGCAGACACCGTACCTGAAGATGTACTGACCAATCATATAGAGAGGTATGGATCCATAGATTTCTATGTGGTTGATCCTTCAAAAGAAGAATGGCATAGATTGATACTTGAGACCATAGACCGATTGGCAGGATATGGGGTCTCAGGTATTTATCTGGATGAACTATCTATGGCGCCAGCAATTGGAGATATACCCGACTGGATAAGAGGTTATACGAAACTTCTGGAGAAGCTTGTGGAGAGGCATAGAGATAAGGCTTTCATCATAGAGGGTTGCAGTGATATATATGGCAGGTACGTTGACCTACAGTTAGTATCTACGTTCTTTTACTGGTATACAAGTTATCCTGAACTCTTCAGGTATACATTTCCAGAGTATATGCTTGTGGATATGATCTATCCTGACTATCAGACTATGAGACCATCCTTCGTCTCCATAATATCCAAAGACTTAATTGGCAGGACATTCATATTAGGTATGTATCCCTGGATATATGATCTTAAACTGGATAACTCTTTTGACCATAGCGAAGACTTAAAAGATTATCTGAGATACTTTCTGAGGCTGAGAAGAATTGGTATGAATTTCTTTACCAGAGGCAGGTTCTTAGATGACCTGGGTTTAGAAACAAATAATGACATCAAGGCAAAACTTTATGAAGGTGATGGTTACTATATGGTTGCCGTATGGAACAAAAACAGGGCAAGGGGAGAGATACGGATTAAATCCCTTAGACCTCCGCTTAAAGTAAGGACTATATCATTGGACAGTACCAGTTACAGGACTGAAAGTAACGTCATCAGTGTACCGAGGGAGCCTTTATCTCTGGTATTTATAGAGGAGGAGAAATGAGGACTCTTTATGGCTTAGATGTGTTAAAGGAGAACGATTTTGACATATTAAGGGGGAGAAGGATAGGCTTGATAACGAACTATTCAGGCATATCTTCCGAACTAAAACCGAATATAGAGTTAATGTTGAGTGCTGGTATTAAGGTTGTAAAGATATTCACCCCTGAGCATGGATTCTTTGGCGCATCTGACGGTTTGGAGATAAAGGATACGATTCATCCCAAGTATGGGATAAGGATGGTAAGTCTATACGGTGATAAGAAGACACCAACAGAAGAAGATCTGGAAGATATAGATATCCTGGTGTATGATATACAGGATGTGGGTTTAAGATTCTATACCTTTATCTATACACTGGCGTATACTTTGGAGTCTGCAAGTAAATATCAGGTATCTTATGTCGTCCTGGATAGACCAAACCCTCTCTCCGGAGAGGTAATCATAGGTCCCAGGATTCTTGACCAGTTAAATTCTTTTGTCGGGGGGTATAGACTTCCGATAAGGTATGGATTGACCGCTGGGGAATTAGCCCTTTACTACAGTAAACTTAAAGGGTTAGATCTAGATCTGACTGTGATAAGGATGAAAAACTGGACCAGGGATATGTACTATCCAGACACAGGACTCCTGTGGAATGTACCTTCTCCTAATCTTCCCACATTCTCCAGTACCCTTTGTTACGCGGGTATGTGTTTTATAGAGGCAACAAATATCTCTGAAGGTAGAGGTACAACCAAACCATTCGAATATATTGGAGCCCCATGGATAGATGAGGATATAGTCTTTGAAGAATTAGAGAAAGAAGACTTCCCCGATGTAGCTTTCAGAAAGAGATACTTTATCCCTGAATTCTCCAAATATAAAGGTGAAGTATGTAGAGGGTTAGAGTTCTTTCCTCTCAGTTATAAGGCGGACTTTATAAAGGTAGCTTTAAGCCTCATAAGTATAGTGGCAAGAAGATTTCCCGAACACTTCGCTTACAGGAGATATAATGAGGTGCTCAGTATAAATCTCCTTATAGGAGATAGAGAGACGGAGAAAGATCTATTAGAGGGTAGAAGCTGGAAATCAATATACGAGAGATGGAAAGAGGATGAGGGAGAATTCAGGAGTTTTATCGAGGATGTGATGCTATACTAGTAGTCTATCTATAGCACTCTTTATCCTATTCTGTATCTCCAGGGCAGTCTCTCTGTCCTTATAGGGATATCTGGGCCAGAAGAATCCTTTCAGGTTGTCGTTTCTATTCCTCGGGACAATATGTATATGTAGGTGAGGGACACTTTGACTTACCCTGTTATTTATCCCAATAAATATACCCTGAGCTTCTAATCCCAATTCTATGGCTCTTGAGATAAGTTTTGCATTTTTGAATAGAGGAGCGATTATATCTTCCGGTATATCCATCAGGGTCTCGTAATGCTCCTTTGGTACCAGGAGACAGTGCCCTGGATTCAGAGGGCGGATATCCAGAAAGGCGATGGAAATTTCATCCTCAAAAACGATATAACCCTCAGATTCTCTCTTTATGATCTTACAGAATGCGCATTCTTTAGTAGACAAAGCTGCTCCCCCCTATAAACTCTCTCAATATAGATGTCATTGGAACCTCTGTCGGTGAAAGTGGTACAAAGTGTGAGAGAATATCCAAAATCCTCTTGGCTTCGGGATACTCCCTGTAATATGGGGGGACAGCCTTTAACATCGGCTCTATAAAGTTTTTCAATACAGAGAATTCATAGACAAGTGCAGAATTGAACATAGCATCAGCCCTTTCCTGGGTGGGAAATATGTACAGGTCTTCAGCCCTTCTTACCGATGGCCACTGTCTGATAGAATCTAATACCCCATGTCCTCTAAAGATACTATCTCTTACCATACGCCTTATAAGTCTGGCATCAGTTGTTGGAACTCTATTCTGATTATCCAGATTTAGATGAGTTAAGGCACTTACAAATATATGATACTTCATATAACCTGGTATCTCTGGGGTAAGCTGAGGGTTTAGTGCATGGATACCCTCCATAACCAGAAGATTCCCTTCCTCCAACTTCACAAACCTGCCTGACCTTTCGCTTCGCTTTCTCTGAAAGTTATATTTTGGTAATTCTACCTCTCCCCCGTTCATAAGTATATTCAGATGCTCTGTAAGGAGAGGAATGTTCAATGCATTAGGGCTATCGAAATCATAATTCCCGTACTCATCTTTTGGTATTTCGTGGGGTTCCAGAAAATAATCGTCCATCTCTATAACTATCGGCTTTATCCCATTAACCTTTAACTGGATCTGTAATCTCTTGGTAAAGGTTGTCTTTCCTGCAGAGGAGGGACCAGCTATCAGGACCAGTTTTAAGTCTGGAAGTTTCGAACATATCTCATCTGCAATCTGGGCTATCTTCTTTTCATGGAGAGCCTCTGCTACCTTTATGATCTCCGATATCTCCCCATTCTCTATAGCTGAATTCAATGAAGCCACATCGGTAAGTCCCAGTATACTGAGCCAATTTTTGTACTCATAAAAAGCCTGAAATAGTTTGACTATCTCCTTAAACTCTGCAATTTTGTTTATATCCCTATCCTCTGGGAGTATGATAAGAAATCCTGGCTGATATAGCTTTAAAGTAAAATTTTTCAAGTACCCAGTTGAAGGCACCAGGGGAAGGTATGAGTACTCATAATAATTATCTATATGGTAAAGAGTAACCTCCTTCCCAGGATGATACTTTAATAACCTTATCTTATCTTCTTCTCCCAGCTCTTCAAAGAGTTTTATTGCCGATTCAGTAGTATACACCTCTTTCTTGATAGGTATGTCTTTCAATGCCAGTTCTTTCATCTTTTCTTCTATCTTCGCTAGGTCATTTGCCGTAGGTATATAGTTTTTAAACCTCCCATATAGACTCTTATGATAGGAATGCTCTAGGAGGACTTTTAGTTCCGGAAATAAGAGCCTGGTGGCAAGACTAAAGAGGAATATGTAACTCCTCTCCAGGACTCTTCGTCCATAATTCTCCCTTACACCGATAAGATCCAGGCTCTTATCCTCATCGATAACGTAATTCAGGTCTTCTATCCTATCCCCTAATCTTACCGCCACTGGTAAATCTCCCTCTCCGAGAAGCTCCTTAGATATATTCGGATACCTATCAATAATCTCTCTTAGAGAACAGGGCTCTTCCAATTCTACCCTGATTGCCCCTCTAAATTCCACACGAATCATTATCTGGATACCTCCAATCTCTATCTCTTTCTGATATAATTATTATAACCCCATACTGATAAAAGGAAAGAGTAGATGATGTTTACTTTGTGTATGCCGATGATTCCAGAAGGATGGAAGCATAGTAATATATTGGAAGATTTTGATTTTAAGGAAAGCTCTGAAGATTATAGATATCTTGTCTTTGAAAAGACCATATAGGAGGAGAAGATGAACGCTAAAGTAATCTGGCAGGGAGAGAAACTAAAGTTTATTGGACAGGTAGAGGGAAGCCCGGATGTTCTTATGGACAGCGAAAATGGGCCAACACCTATGGAGCTTGTCCTTATTGCCCTTGGTGGATGTACAGGTATGGATGTGATATCTATCCTACAGAAGATGAGGCAGAACGTCAAAAACTTTGAGATAAATCTATCTGCCGAAAGGGCTGAAGAACATCCGAAGGTGTTTACAAAGGTAAATCTGGAGTATGTGTTTTATGGTTCTAACATAGATGAAAATGCTGTAAAAAGGGCAATAGAACTCTCTCAGGAGAAATACTGTAGTGTTGGGGGTATGCTGAAAAAGGCTGCAGAAATCAGTTACAGTTACAGGATAGTAAACGAATAAAATAAAGGGGGCTTAAGATGCCCCCTTTATACTGTTGCTTCAAATGTCTCTTTTACTTTTTCAAGCAGATCTCTAATGGGTAGATGCTGAGGGCACTTTGGTTCGCATACTCCACACTTTATACAGCTACTGGCTCTTTCTGACTCCTGCATACCATTTCTATAGTGCCATCTTGGTCCGCCAAAGTCATTATATCTCACGCCTTCATTGTACAGATGGAAGTTCAGAGGGATATTTACACCATTCGGGCATGGCATACAATAACCACATTCATTGCAGTCTATAGCCTTAATTCCGAGGTATGTCTCCCTTACCTTCTCTATTAATCTTAACTCCTCCTGGGTAAGGATATTTATGCCAGACTTATCTGCAATCTCGATGTTCTCTTTTACCTGTTCAAAGTTACTCATTCCGCTTAAAACGGTGGATACCTCTGGTTGATTCCAGAGCCACAGTAAAGCCCATGCGACTGGACTTCTCTTTATTGGGAAACTCTCGAATACCTGTCTTACTCTATCTGGCGGATTGGCAAGTCTTCCTCCCCTTAGTGGTTCCATTATTACAACTGCTAATCCTTTATTACTGGCATACTTAAGTCCCTCCATACCTGCCTGATGCTCTATATCCATATAGTTATACTGGATCTGGCAGAACGTCCAATCATATGCATCCACTATCTTTTTGAATGTCTCCAGATCATCGTGGAAGGAGAAACCAAGATATCTTATCTTCCCCTTCTTTATTACACCTTCAGCCCAATCCAGAACCCCAAGATTGTACAGTTTGTTCCAGGTATCTTTATTGAGTGCGTGGAGCAGATAAAAGTCTATATGATCTGTATCCAGCTTCCTTAACTGCTCATTTAATAGTCTATCCATATCCTCTTTTACATTCACATTCCATGGTGGAAGTTTTGTTGCTAGCTTAGTCTTCTCTCTATAACCGTCCTTTAACGCCTTACCAACAACTATCTCACTGTTTCCTCTATGATACCCATACGCTGTATCTACATAGTTCACTCCATTGTCTATTGCGTATCGTATCATCTTTATAGCCAGTTCTTCGTCTATTCTACCATCATCACCCCCAATAGTCGGAAGCCTCATAGCTCCAAAACCAAGAGCAGAGACTTTAAAATCTAATCTTCCAAAATTTCTATACTGCATCCGGATCCCTCCTACAAGAAAATTTCGATTTGTTTCATTTTAGCACATTTTATAACAATTTAAGGGATAAGTCAAACTATTCAGTCTTCGACACTTCGAATTATACATCCTGGAATTAACCCCAAGTCAACACTATAGATCTCTAATTAAAGTCTATCCACAGAAATTTATTGTATAATTATAGGAGCAAACTTTTACAGGAGGATACTATGCTAAAACCTGGAGAGAAGGCTATTGATTTTTCTCTACCGAATAAAGATGGGAAGATAGTTTCCTTAAAAGACTTTCTTGGAAAGTGGATTGTATTATACTTTTATCCCAAGGATGACACCTCAGGATGTACACTTGAGGCTATCGAATTTTCAAGCAAGTTGAAGGACTTCGAAAGGTTAAATGCAGTAGTCTTAGGTATAAGTAAAGACTCAGTAAAATCACACCAGAATTTTTCTAAAAAGCATTCCTTAACTGTAGAGCTTTTAAGTGATGAAGAAGCTGAAATTATAAAAGCCTACGGAGCCTGGGGTAAAAAGAAGATGTACGGGAAAGAATACGAGGGGACGATCCGTTCCACCTTTATCATCAATCCGGAGGGATATGTGGCCTATGTATTTGAGAAGGTCAGTCCCAAAGGGCATGCCGATGAAGTATTGGAAAAGCTAAAGGAACTGCAAGCCAAGGGTGACTGATAATAGTATCAAAACTTCTGAAAAGATCAATTCAGATATGGAGGTCTCTATGACTGATAGAGAAAGATTTCTAAATGTGATGGAGTTTAAGCCTGTCGATAGATACCCCAACTATGAGCTAGGTGTCTGGGGCCAGACAATAGAGAGGTGGTACAGTGAAGGGCTTCCAAGAGATGTATGTTACTGGAACTGGTTTGAAGGAGAGCCTTATTTTGAGATAGATAGAAGGATGTTTATTCCTGTTAATGCCAGAATAGTCCCGGCTTTTGACGAAGAAGTGATAGAGGAGAATGACAGGTATATTATCTTTAAAGATGGGATAGGGCGTATAAGAAAGGCGATGAAGGAGGGAACTGTAAGAGGGACGAGACCCTCTATGGATCAATACATAGATTTTCCAGTCAAGGACAGAAAAAGCTTTGAAGAGATCAAAAAACGCTATAATCCAAAATCTCCCATAAGATATCCTATGTGGTGGGATGAGATGGTAAGGTTATGGAGAGATAGAGATTATCCTCTATGTCTCTTTGTAAATGGTCAGATAGGGTTCTACTGGACATTAAGAGAATGGGTGGGAACAGAAAACCTCTCGTATATGTTCTACGATGACCCTATCCTGGTCCATGAGATGTTAGACTTTATTGCAGATTTTATAATACAACTGAGTACTAAGGCTCTATCCAGTGTCCAAATCGACTATTTTAACTTCTCGGAAGATTTTGCTGGTAAAGGCGGTCCTCTTATATCACCGAAGATATATAAAGAGTTCTTTGCCCCCAGAGTAAAGAGAGTGGTAGAACACTTCCAGAAATATGGAGTCAGGTATTTTTGGGTTGATAGTGATGGAAACTTTGAGGTACTGATACCTTATATGATCGAGGCAGGTATCAATGGTATCTGGCCTCTAGAGCAGGCAGCAGGGATGGACCCGATCAAACTTCGAAAGAAATATGGGAAGGATATAGTTTTACTTGGAGGTATAGATAAGAGAGAACTCACTAAAGATAAAGCCTCTATAGAGAAAGAGCTATACAGCAAAGTACCATATCTATTAGAGTATGGTGGTTATATACCGCATCTTGATCATACATTTCCACCCGATATACCTTATGATAATTTTCTCCACTATATGGAATTGAAGAAAAAACTTTTACGAGGAGGTTAGTATATGTTATCGAAAGAGGAATATTACAATAAAGTTTATGGATGCTGGCTTGGTAAGAATGCAGGGGGGACACTGGGTACCCCTCTTGAGAGTGGCTGGGGAAAAGAGGAGATGTTTGACGTCTGGTGGTATCCGAAATTACAGGAAGGAGGGCTCCCAAACGATGACCTTGAGCTGCAGTTGATATGGCTTCAGGCTCTTGAGGAGAGAGGGCTGGATATTACAGCAAGAGACCTGGCAGAATACTGGTTGGACTGCATTGTTTATAACTTTGACGAATACGGATTGAATAAGACAAACCTAAAAAAGGGCTTAGTACCACCGGTCTCCGGCTACTTCAATAACTGGTTCAAGCACTGTATGGGGAGTCCAATACGTTCAGAGATCTGGGCATGTATTGCTCCAGGATTACCTAATGTCTCTGCTAAATATGCCTATGAAGATGCAATAGTAGACCATGCTGGAGGAGAATCCGTTTATGGGGAGATCTTCAATGCGGTTGTAGAGTCTTCCGCCTTTATCATCTCTGATAAGATGAAGCTACTTGAGATTGGTCTATCCTTCATACCTGAAAACTGTGAGACTGCAAAGGCTATAAGAAACGCTATAACCGCTTATCAGAAGGGTATGGATTGGAAAGAGGCAAGGAACTTTGTCTTAAGGAACTCTTACAGCCCGATAGCACAGTACTCTCCAGTAAACCTTGGTTTTCAGACCATAGGGCTTCTCTATGGTGAAGACTTTGGAGACGCCATATGCAAGGCGGTAAACTGTGGATATGATACAGATTGTACTGGAGCCACTCTGGGTTCCATACTGGGGATAATCCTCGGGAAAGATGGCCTCCCATCAAAGTGGATAGAACCGCTGAGTGACAAGATTGTAACAAATGCTAGCTGGGGTGGGATAAAGAATGTAAAAGAGCCTAAAGATTTAGATGAGCTCACCAGGAGAGTATGTAAGATAGGGGAAAAGATACTTGCACTTTACGGAGAAGACCCGGAACCACTTATTCCCAAGGAAGAGACCAGAAAACTCTGGTATATTCCACCTACAAGGATAGATTATGACCTAAAGACGGTCAGGGCTTCTCTGGATTATCTGGATAATCCTAGTATACAGTACGGAAAAAACAAGAGATTTGAGCTTATTATAGAAAATCCCCATCCAGAGGTTATAGAAGCTAGAGTCTCCTGCAGGTTCCCTGAAGGCTGGGAAGTGACCCCTAAAGAAGAAAAGATCACCTTAAAAGCAAAAGAGAGACTAACGCTCTCATTTTCTCTATCTGTTTATGATGTAAAGTATATAGAGACCTCTAATAGAGGGAGTATATCGATCTCTATAAAACAAAGACCCGCTCTTCCGGAGATTCCCGTTGTTTATATAGGTTCAAACAGATGGCTGATCTCTACCAGATTCGACGGAGACATAGATACAGAGACACCAGTAGAAAAAGATCTAAATCCGAGTGGTCTTGAAGATAACTGGAAAGTGGCAAACTTTGATGAGAATGAGCTTATAGTTGAACCATACTTTGAAAATACATCCGGAATAATATACCTAAGACACTATATCTATTCTCCAACAGCAAGACCTGTGAGATTGGGTCTACCATCAAACTGCCCATTTAAGATGTGGCTAAATGGGGAAAAGATCCATGAAGTAAAGACTGAAGGGATTCTAAGGCCCAATTATGGTGGTGATGGAAGGAGCTATGTAGTCTCTAACCTTAGGGAAGGTTGGAATCAGGTATTAATAAAGATAGAGAGAAAAGATAAACCTGTCGAGGCTCATTTTATTGTTGCCTCTGGCGATAGATTTGCACACGGCTTAGCAGATCTTATAGAGTGTAAATTCCCCTGGGAGATAATATAAATAAAATCATTTATAGGGGCGGAGAAAATCTGCCCCTATAATACCGATAACTCATAACCTGCAGATTTTATAGCGGATACCAGCTCTTCACTATGCTCTTTACTCCTTGTCTCTACAGATATCTCTACCTCTACCAGTCCGATAGGTACTATAGGGTTCTGTCTCTCGTGATGGATGGATATGATATTGGCACCTATCCTGGCTATTATTGTCAGGAGCTTGTGTAATTCTCCCGGTCTATCAGGTATCGTTGTTATAAACTTTAATCTTCTACCTGACTTTGTTAATCCGTGTTCAATTATTGTAGAGATAAGATTTACATCGATGTTCCCGCCACTTACAACAGCAACTACATTCCCCTTGAGAAGAATCTTGTCATACATAATTGCAGAGACGCTTACAGCCCCAGCCCCTTCTGCTATCATCTTGCAACGTTCCATCAAGAAAAGAATCGCTCCTGAGATCTCTTCCTCTTCAACGAGTACGATCTCATCTACCAGTTCCGAGATGATCTCTAAGGTGATCTTCCCCGGCTTTTTCACCGCAATCCCATCCGCTATAGTCTCATATGTTACATCTTCTATCTTACCTTTAGATATAGCATTGTATACACTGGGAACCGCTTTAGTCTGAACACCAACCACCTTTACCTTTGGATTTATACCCTTTACTGCAGAGGCTATTCCGGAGATAAGTCCCCCTCCTCCCACAGGGACCACTATCATATCCACCTCGGGAAGCTGCTCCAGGATCTCAAGAGCAATGGTTCCCTGTCCGGCTATGACATCCGGGTCATCATAAGGAGAGATAAATACTCTTCCTGTTTCCCTTGCCATCTCCAATGCCTTTTCCTGTGATTCATCAAATGTCCTCCCATAGAGTATAACCTTGCTCCCATAACCTTTAGTCGCCTCTATCTTACTGATAGGGGCAAACTCAGGCATAACGATTATGGAATCTATACCTAACTTGGAACTTGCATAAGCTACTCCCTGCGCATGGTTTCCTGCAGAACAGGCGATGATACCTCTCTCCTTCTCAGCGCCAGAGAGCTGAGAGATCTTAAAATATGCACCTCTCACCTTAAATGAACCTGTCTTCTGGAAGTTCTCACACTTAAGGTATACAGGATGAGAGACCCATTCTGAAAGGGTGGTGGAATAAATGAGAGAGGTTTTATGTACAACCTGAGTTAAGAGTGCCCTTGCCTCCTTTATCCTTTCAAGAGATATCATTTTATAGAGACTTTAAGCAATCTGTGCAGACGTATACCCTTTTAATCTCTCCGTTTATGACCCTTTTTACCTTCTGTAAATTTGGTAACCAACGTCTACGGGTCCTTCTATTTGAGTGGCTCACATTATTTCCATACATAGGACCTTTTCCACATATACTGCATCTTTTAGCCATAAATTTCTTCCCTCCTTATCTTTAAAAGTAGGCAAGGGCATAATTCAATTAATAGGTTACCATTCATTAGAGGATAAAGTCAATAGACAAAACCTTAACAGTTTCTTAACTATTTCTTAATCTTTTCTTAACATATTACCTCTATACTAGTCATTGTTAATATTGATAAATAACTTAGCAGTCTAGGTAACCTCATCATATGACCTACCCCCCTTACAATAGGGACCGCCAAGGTCCCTATTGTTTTTTGTATGAGGGGACTTAAGAATTCTCTAAAAATTTATCCTGCTTTCTCTTTTAAAGACCAGGAGTAGCCACTCGTTCATTAGAAAGGCAAATGTGATTAATATAAACGGGATCTTCGGATTTATACTGTATGTCCATCCTCCTATAATTCCAGCAGGAGATATAAAGACAAGGAGTAATACTGTCAGAATAGCCAGAGACTTGGCTCTATTTTCATCCGAAATGAGATTGGCTATAGCAGATTCCAGATAAGGATTGGCTATTATATTCCCACTGGCAGAGAGTATAGTAACAATTATTACCCCCAGTATATTATTTGGGGGGAGCATTATAAGTATTATATTTGCCAGCATAGAGATAGCAAATCCTGTTAGCATATAGTTGATCGAGAATCTCTCTTTAAATCTGGGTACCGCCAGAAATAGTAAGATCAACATAGCAATGGACGAAAAGGCAGGGAATAGGCCTATCAATGAAGCCTTTATCTTCAGTGCATTTACAAGGTATATAGATAGATAGGTCCCTCTTATTGCCATCTGGAAATTATTCAATATGTAAACCCCAAACATTATCTTCAGTAATTTATTATCTATAATCTCTTTCAATACCTCTTTATACTCTTTCAGGCTTTCTTTAAAGTTTATACCTCTACTCTCAAGCCTCTTTCTGATGCTTATCTCCGTATCGTATGTGATATAGTTCCTACCAAAGAACATTGCTGTCATACTTATACAGGCTATAAAATACATAAGTCTTACTGCTGGAACTAGAGTAAGTCTACTTACCAGTAGCCCTCCAAGAGGGGCAAAGAACCCTGATATGACAGATATGATCTGGAGAATGGTAAAGATTGCTGACCTATTCTCAGGTTCTGTATCCTCCACCAGGAGACAGTACCAGGCAGTGTTCGGTATCTTCTGAAAGCTGTTTACTATGACCGCAATCAGAAAATACCAGAAGTTCTTAGCTATAGCCCATATGAGTGTAGCCAAACTCCAGCTGACTATATCAAATATAAGGAGGGCTTTCCTCCGCCCCAATCTATCTGTAAGGTGTCCACTTATAAAGGATGTGAATATCTGGAGAGTCAGGCTTATAGATGCAAGAAGTCCTATCTGCGTCTCTTTAAGTCCAAGGGCTAACATATATACAGATGCATAAGTGGAAAACATATTGAATGGGATAACCCACATCGCCTCAAATATCAGACAGGCTCTGGCATTACCTTTAATTCTACTAAACAATGTCTCTTTCTCCTTTCTTTTTAGAAAAGCTTATCATAAGTTTAGAGAAAACTCAATTATAGGAATAGAAGTCTATTGTAATTTATGTTATAATTGTATTATAAAACACGATATAAGGAGGTGAGAGTGATAACTGCTGTATGAGGGAGATGATGAGGGAAAAGAGGTAGGTAATATGTAAAATCTCATAGGAGGAGGGATGAGTAAAGTGAAAAAGTTTATTGTAAGTCTAATAAGCCTTTTATTAGTAACCATTCTTGTGGGAAGTGTATCTTTTGCCCAGGCACCTCTTCAGTTACCTAGAAAGGAGACCCTTTATATAGCAGGAATGCAATGGGGACCACCAACCAGTTTTAATCCTATGGCTCCCGCTCCTGCCTGGCCAACTAACAGAGGACAGCACTATCTGATATATGAAACCCTATTCGTCTATAACCTTTTGACTGGAAAACTGGACCCCCTTATTGGTGAAAGCTTTAACTGGTCTGTCTATACACTTACAGTAAAACTCAGGAAGGGAGCAAAATGGCAGGATGGGACTCCTTTAACGGCAAAAGATGTTGTGTATACATTAGAACTTGGTAAAAAATATTCTCTCTACTTCTCTTCATTCTGGAACTTCATCACTGATGTGAAGGCAAAGGATGATCTTACAGTCGTTATGACTCTAAACAAGGATAATCCAAACAAGAAGAGAGTAGAGGTATTCCTGGGCCAGATATTTATTGTTCCCCAACATATATGGAGTAAGATAGATACCAGTCAGAAGGCTCTACTGGAGTATACAAATACAGAACCAGTTGGCTCTGGACCATATAAGCTCCTAGCGTATTCTCCAGAACAGATAGTTCTCCAGAGAGATGATAACTACTGGGGTATCCCATACTATGGTAAGCCTGCACCCAAGTATGTAGTCCATCCTATATTCAAGAGTAACGATGCAGGAAACCTTGCCTTTGAGAGGGGAGAGGTAGACTTTTCTCAGCAATTCTGTCCCGAAATCTGGAAGATGTGGGAGGTAAAGAAGCTCCCAGTAGGAACCTGGTATAAGAAAGAACCTTACCATATACCGGCATCCATACCTTCACTTTATATAAATATCCACAAGAAGCCGTTGAATAATCCTCTGGTTAGAAGAGCTCTGGCTTACGCTATAAACTATCCAAAGATAGCAGAGACTGCAATGTCCAGATACTCACCTGCAGCAAAGTCAAGCCTTATCATTCCAGTGGGCGTTCCTGAAAAGAAATACTTCAGTCAGGAAGATGTCGATAAGTATGGATGGAAGTATGATCCTCAGAAGGCGATAGAAATCCTAGAAAAACAGCTAAAGGCTAAAAAAGGTCCAGATGGAATCTATGTGTTACCCGATGGGACAAGACTTGGTCCATTTACTGCGGAGTGTCCTTATGGATGGACCGACTGGATGACCAGCTTAGAGGTAGTTGCAGAGAGTGCAAGGGCTGTCGGTATTGACATAAGGACACAGTATCCAGATGCCCCTGTATGGACGGATCACAGAAACACTGGTAACTTTGACCTCCTTATGAATACACCTGCTGGTGGATACACCCCTGCCCATCCATGGCTAAGATTCTTTGAAGTTATGGAGATCAAAGGGGTGCCTCCTATCGGGCAGGTAGCTTACTGGAACTTCAACAGATATTCCAACAAGAAGGCAAGCTCACTTCTGGCAGGTGCTGCTAAGATAACAGATGAGAAGAAGCTATATGCTATATATAGAGAGTTAGACAGGATCTTTATGAAGGATATACCTATAATTCCTCTAGAATACAGACCTTGGCACTTCTATGAGTATAACGAGACCTACTGGACAGGATTCCCCAATGAAGACAATCCGCTTGCTTCTCCTCTACATACTGCTCAGGGGATCAAGATATTCTATATTATTAAGCCAAAGGAATAAAATAATCTTATTAGGTAAGGGAGGGCAAGGATTCTCTTGCCCTCCCTTTTGTTAGAAAGGAGAGATTATGAAGAATCCATTTGCTAGATATTTACTTCAAAAATTGGTATGGTATATCTTAGCCTTTTTTGTCGCCGTCAGTCTAAACTTTATCCTACCAAGGCTTATCCCAGGTAATCCTGTAGCTGTTATAGTAAATCAGATGGCCACTGGTGGGGTTCAGAGTGATACCCTAGAAAGACTTTACTCTACATATATGAAAGAATTTGGCTTAGATAAACCTCTCTATGTACAGTACTTTAACTATCTGCGCAACATACTACATCTGAATCTTGGAACATCTTTTATGCTCTACCCTGGTAAAGTAAAAGATCTTATAGGGAGAGCCCTGCCCTGGACTATAGGATTACAGGTTCCAGCCATACTATCAGGTTGGATTCTTGGCAATCTCCTTGGGGCATTCAGTGCATATAAAGGGGGTAAGTTTGACAGCGTAGCTTTTACCCTCTCTTTAGTCTTCTCCAATATCCCATACTACTGTCTTGCAATAGTCTTTTTATATCTTCTGGCTGTTAGATTTGGTATATTCCCTGTAGGAGGTGGTTATAGTTTTGGTACTGTCCCTACACTGTCCTGGAGGTTTATTACAGATGCCATACACCATTATATACTCCCATACCTCTCTATGGTTCTCGTAGCAATAGGAGGACAGGCTATAGGGATGAGAGAGATGTCTATATATGAACTCACCTCTGACTATGTCAACTATGCAAAAAATCTTGGCATAAGAGACGAAAGGATCATACGTTATGTCTTTAAAAATGCTATGTTGCCTCAGATTACAGGATTGGCAATCTCTTTTGGTACTATGATGGGTGGAGCTCTGGTCACCGAGTCTGTCTTCTCGTATCCTGGAGTAGGAAGCCTACTCTTTACTGCTATAAGACAGAGTGACTATCCTCTCATTCAGGGCTGTACCCTTATAATAACTGTTGCAGTGTTAACTGCAAATTTCCTGGTAGAAATAGCCTATGGATTTATAGATCCGAGAATAAGAGCGGTTCAGTTAGGGGAGAGATGATATGAAGGATATAATTATACTGCTTTTCAGATCCAAGAGATTTATTGTGGGCTTTGTCCTCTTTCTTGGGGTCTTATCTTTCGCATTGATAGGTCCGGTCGTCAATCCCAAAAATCCATTTCAGATGGTCGGTGGACTATTCAGTCCTCCTTCTGATAAATTTATACTTGGTACGGATAACCTGGGTAGAGATGTCTTTACACAGCTTATGTATGGGACAAGGACATCCCTTCTCATAGGATGTACCGCAGGAGTTATAGCTACAAGTATAGGGGTTACTATCGGCTCCATCGCAGGTTATAAAGGGGGAATAGTTGAAGAGATACTGATGGGTATAACCAATGTATTTATCACCATCCCTTCTATAGTGATACTGATACTTCTCTCTATCGCTATAAAGACAAGGTCTGCGATTGTAATGGGGCTTGTTATAGGTATAACTGCCTGGCCCTGGACTGCAAGGGCGGTAAGGGCTCAAACTTCCAGTCTAAAGACAAGGGAACATATAGATATCGCCAGGATAACAGGGTTCAGCTCTTTAGAGATGATAATCTGGGAGATACTCCCATATATGTTCTCCTATATCTTTATGGCATTTATACTCCAGTTTTCTGGTGGGATATTGAATGAAGCAACTCTAAGTATGCTGGGACTTGGTCCCTTTCAGACCGTATCTCTTGGTGTAATGTTACACTGGGCGCTACTTTGGGAAGCGGTAAGAACTGGAGCCTGGTGGGCATTTATTCCTCCCGTTATATGTCTCTCTATGACTACTTTTTCTCTTATGAGTATGAATAGCGGTATGGATGAAGTCTTCAATCCAAGATTGAGAAGGAGTTAATGAATGGGTAATCTCTTAACAGCTGTTAATCTACGGGCTTATTATAGAACGGTACAGGGGGAGGAGATTAAGGCTGTAGACGATGTCTCCATAGAGGTCAGAGAGGGAGAAGTCTTAGGGATAGCTGGTGAATCTGGTTGTGGTAAATCTACACTGGCATCGGTCCTTGCCTTTACTGTTATTCCTCCCCTTTATGTGGTGAGTGGTGAGGTTAGGGCTAATGGTACCAACATATTAGCCCTTGACAGGGAGACTTTGAGAAGAGAGATAAAGGGTAAGTATATATCTATAGTTCCTCAGGGGGCGATGAACTCCCTGAATCCTACTCTGAGGATCAGAAATTTTGTTGTAGACGTGTTGAAGGAGCACTTTCCGGAGATATCCAAAGAAGAGGCATTACAGAGGGCTAGAGAAAGGTTTGAGGCGTTATCATTGCCCCCAAGGATACTGGACGCCTATCCACATCAGCTCAGTGGGGGTATGAAGCAAAGAACAGTGACTGTAATCTCTACCTTATTAAATCCAAAGGTATTGATAGCAGATGAGCCAACTTCAGCACTGGATGTATCCAGTCAGAAGATCGTAATAAAGCTATTAGTAGAGCTTCTCAGAAGACAAATCATAAAGAGCGTTGTCTTTATAACCCATGAGCTTCCATTACTAAGACACTTTGCAGACAGGATAGCTATTATGTACGCTGGTAAGATAGTAGAGGTCGGTCCTATGGAAGATATTATCTTCAATCCCCTTCACCCCTACAGTAAATTGTTAATGTCGTCAGTCTTAGTACCGGAGAAAGGTATAAAGTCAAAGAAGATAGAGGCTATACCAGGTGTCCCTCCTAATCTAAAGAATCCACCTCCTGGATGTCGATTCCATCCAAGATGCCCTTCCTATATAGAGGGTGTATGCAATACGGCTGTTCCACCTCTAATAGAGATAAAACCGAATCATAAGATCAGCTGTTTTCTGTATGGAGGAAAAGATGGAGAAAGCTAGAGATAAGGAGCTTTTGAGGGTCGAGAATCTGACCAAGATATTTGGATCTGGTAAGTCTCAGGTAAAGGCGGTAGATAATGTATCTTTTTCTATCAGGGAGGGTGAAATAGTTACCCTTCTAGGTGAGAGTGGTAGTGGTAAGACTACGACCGCCAGGTTGATCCTAAAGCTATTACCCCCTACAAGTGGGAGGATAATATTCAGAGATAGAGACATTACTCATCTATCTTCTCGAAAGGAGTTAGTAAATTACTGGAGAGAGGTTCAGGCAATATTTCAGGATCCATTTTCTTCATTCAATATATTTTACTCTATCAGGAGGGTCCTGAATAACGCCTTCAGGCTTGTCTCAGACCCCATATCTAATGAGGAAAAAGAGAGGATAATAAGAGAGTCTCTGTTAAATGTTGGATTGAATCCCGATGAAGTTTTAAATAAGCGACCTTATGAGTTAAGCGGTGGACAGAAACAGAGAATAATGTTAGCCAGGGTCCTGGTTATAAGACCAAAACTTCTCATTGCAGATGAACCGACATCTATGATAGATGCCTCCTCCAGGGCAGGCATACTTAATCTACTTCTTGATCTCAGGAAAACCTATGGAATGTCTATAATGTTTATCACTCACGACATAGGACTGGCTTATTACACCAGCGATAGGCTCTTTATAATGAACAATGGAAGGATAGTAGAATCGGGAGACGCAGAAGAGATAATATCTAATCCAAAGGACCCTTACACGAGAAAACTTCTGGAGGATGTTCCAGTAATTCACAGAAAGTGGGAGCTATAGTCTCCCGCTTTCTTCTTCTATCAGACTATTCAATAATTCCGTCGTAGACTTTTTCTACCTTTCCAGAAAGGTATAGGTCTTTTTTATTCTTCCATTCTACGTATAGAGTTCCACCCTTGGAGGTTACCTTATAACTGGTTTTCTTATCGTCTTTTAATACCTTAGCCACAACTACCGCACAGGCTCCCGTACCACATCCTAGGGTCTCTCCAACCCCTCTTTCCCATATCCTTATCTTCACCTCATCCGGACATTCTTCTGTCACCCATATTACACTCGTCCTATATTGAAAGAGAGGATGATTCTCTATAAGTGGGCTATAAGTTTCAAATACATCGTCAGAGAGGCTTTCATAGAATATTACCGAATGTGGAGTCCCTGTTGAAAGTATTGTAGCATTGAATATCTTATTCTTGACTACAAGAGGATAATCCACTATTGGAGAAAAACCCAGAGGGACTGGTATATCTTCTGATTTCAGTAATGGCTCTCCAAGATTTGCCTGCACAATCCAGTCCTTCCTATCAATAATCTCAACTTCTTTTATACCAGTAATGGTCTCCACCTTAAAGAGAGCTTTATTCCTATCTTTAAGTTCAGCAAATATTCTAGCTGAGCATCTCAATCCATTCGCACACATATCTTCCGTTCCATCAGGATTAAACATACGCATTCTGTAGTCAGCTATATTGGAAGGTAAAATGATAATCAAGCCATCGGCACCGATACCGAAATGTCTATCAGTTAACTTCTTACTGAGAGAGCTCCAATCAGGCTCATCTTTATCCCAGTAAATAACAATAAAATCATTTCCTACTGAATGCATCTTTGCAAATTGTAATCCCTGCATCTTTCTCCCTCCGTATATATCTTGAGACTCTCCACTATACTTTTAAACCACCTTCTGCTGGGGTCCATAGCTATAAACCACCAGGCTGATGGCCTGCAGTTTGTATAGGGAAGATTCTCCTTAACCAGATAGGAATATCTGAGAATTTCTGCCTTTGCCCTCTCAGATTCTATCTCTAATGTCTTTAACGCCTCTCTTAATCTCTTTATCTCTTCAGACTTTTCCATCTTCCATGTATCATCCCTGAGTCTTCTCAGTTGTTCCCTTATGGTTCTCCTCTCAACAGGGTCTTTTATCTCCCTGAGTCTTTCCTTCATCTCTCTTACCATCTGCCAGTTCTTCTCTATAGGTTGTCTTCTGGATATTATCTCCTGCTTCAACTGGTTATAAAGAGATAGTCTCTCCTCCCACTCTTTTCCCCTTATCTCACTCAGGAAGCTCATAATCTCCCTGGGCTTTCTCATACTTGCGAGTCTATATATAAAGTCGTTCTGTTCCTCCACAACATCTCTCCACCTATCCTTGAATTCTCTAGGATCAATCCTCTCTTTCCCAAATGCTACCCTCATATAACTGGGAAGGACTATCTCTCCATCTATTCTGTCTATCAAATCCCACGTATGATACCTGAGTCTAAGGATAGGATAGAATCTAATGTCTATGCCCTCTTTTTCCAATAACTCTTCCATCTTGAAGGTGAGGTTATAGTATAGAGAACCTCTTTCGTTAAATACCAGTATGAACTCGCTCCTTATCATAGACAATAAGACCACAGCCTTACCTACAATAGCAGAGTCCTTTCCAAAGTTTCTCTCGATAACTTCCGCCAGGTCCTTAAGAGTTGTAATAGGGCTATCTAAAGGAACCCTTATCTCTTCTTCTCCTTCTATTATAAGTGCCCTAGGTTGTATGCATATAGTCCCTCTCTCCCTTCCGGGTATTACCAGATCAAAGGGTATAGCCCCATAGGCAAAATGATCCAGGGTATATATGCCGGAGTCTTTCACAACAGTGTTATAGGAATTCTTATAGATACTGCTTGTGGCTGGATTCAAGAAACCTTCTATGATGGAGAATCTTGGCAGATGATAGGTATCTGTATTAAACCTGAATAGCTCTAAGGATGATGTCAATGGAATATCCTGAGGGACATATCCGATAAGCTCTCTCCAGAACCACTTATATAATTCTTTAAATAGATCTGTGACTGTAGCAGATCTGTTCTTATCCGCATAGTCTACTATAAATTCTCTGATCCTATCACAGAAATCTCTTACACAACCCTTCTCTCCTATGAGGTCCTTAGCCCCACATGTTCCCCACTCTACAATCTCGAGGAGTTTCTTCAAGACATCCTGAAGCCTTACATCGCAGGCTACTATGGACCTGGTTCCACTCTTTACTACCGCCATCCATCCCCAGCATGAGGTAATCTCATCCAGGAATTCATTCTTCCTGTCCTCTGGCGCTATATTATCTAACGGTACGTTACATCTTCTAAAGAACTGAAGGGTTGGATGATTCTCACTTCCAAAAGGTCTAGATATCTCTATGGTAGAAGCCCAGAGATCCCTGGTGGAATTATCGTTATGGGATATCAATATATATTCATCTCTATCTGAAGCTATCGGAGACTTGGCAAAATAATCTGTATTATGCACCCCAAATATAAATACAGCCTCAGGGTACAGTCTGTCCAGCCAGTATTTTAATGCTATCTTTGTCGGTTCATCCCAGAATACAGTCTGCCCTAGAGCAAGGAGAGGAACTCCAAAGTATCTTTCTCTTATCCTTTTTATGACCTCTTCTGTCATCAGTTATTACTCCCCTACATAGATTCTTTTTGAGTCAGCTCTATCATCTTCCTTATGTAATCTTCCAGATGTTTTGGTAGTCCAAGGATTTTTACATCCATAAAGCCCTGAGTTATAAGAGATACTGCCTCATCTTTAGAAAGACCTCTTGTCATTAAGTACTCTATCTCCTCTTCCGCTATAGGCCCTATCGCAGCCTCATGGGAGAGTATACTCTTTGGACTCCTATCTGCAATCAACTCTGGTATGGCATACATCATACCTTCGTTAGAGAAGAGTATTCCCCTACAATCCAGGTGTGCCTTACTCTCATCGTTCTGTGCTATCAAGGTACCTCTTGCGTATATCTTAGACCTGTCGGCAACTATAGCCCTGGAAATAGCCTCTCCAGAAGAGTTTCTCCCCTTTAAGATAATACGAGAACCGATATCTATATCTGAATCTTTCAATCCATAGATCAAGGAATTGAATACTGCCTTTGAATTCTCACCTTCTAATATTGCCGTGGGAAATGACTGGATAGATCTGACAGGCTTTAACAGTACATAGTTGCTCACATATATCCCATCGTCCTCCACTATGATTCCAGTCCTGGGTCTTACATGGAAGCCTTCCGCCCAGTTATGTATCATAGTGAAGACAAGTTTTGCACCCTTCTTTACATAAAACTCACTTATCCCTATGTGGAGCCCCTCTTTCACCTTTGGAGCAATAGAACATCCTGTAATCACCTGAGCAGAGGCTCCTTCTTCGACTATAATAATATTGTGCACATTCTGAGCCTTGGCATTCTCCTCTAGTAGCAGACAAGCCTGTATGGCTCTATCGACCTTTTGCCCTGGGAATATCCTGATAAAGTATCCATGGACTGGATATAGCTCGGCATATGCAGTATATTTATCCTGATCTACTCTCACAGCCTTCCACCAGTACTCTTCTAACTCTGGATATTTCTCCAAGGCATCGGTTATACTCATAATCTCCAACTGTCCCTTATAGGCGGACTGTATCTTCTGATATATGACGCTATGGTCTAACTGGACAAAACTTCCTGCCCTATCCTTCTCCGTTATATCTATACCAGAAGAGACAACCACATTCTGTATCTCTGGAGGAAGCTTTGAGAGGTCCTCAATACCTTCTCTCTCCTCCGGCTCTTCGAATATAGAAAGGTCTATATCCTCTCCATATAGTGCCTTTTTATCTCTGGCAGATTCTGCTAATCTCCTTAATTCTTCTCTTCTTGAAGTACTTATTACAGACATTCTACACACCTTCCGTACCCATATTTTTTTACCTCTTCAAAAAGGTCTCTTGGTGCCCCATGACATATAATCTTTCCATCCATAATCACATGCCCCTTATCTGCATTCACATACTCGAGTATGTGACCTGTGTGAGTTACTATGATGCCCGAGCTTTTTCTCTCTCTGATCTTATCCTCTTTACCCAAGAGTACGTTTATTACCCCTCCTATAAGGGCAATATTATCAAGGTCCACTCCAGACTCTGGTTCATCTAACAGGACAAGTTCAGGCTTCTGACATAATAGCTGGAACAATTCTGAACGCTTCAATTCTCCACCAGAAAACCCATAATTTAGATCCCTGTCCAGATGGTTTATAAGATTAAGCATCTCTGCATAGCTTCTTATCTTATCCCCATCTTTCCCGTCTTTCAGGGTGATTTCTCCAATCTGATAAAGCTTTACTCCTCTAATGCTTGGAGGCTTCTGAAACATTATTCCAATGCCAAGTTTAGCCCTTTCATTTGGAGGTAGATTAGTTATATCCATCCCTTTGAAATATATCTTGCCTCTGGTTACCCTGTATCTTGGTAAACCCATAATACTCATCAAAAGGGTAGTCTTCCCTCCACCGTTTGGACCTAATAATATATGGGTCTCCCCATCTTTGACCTCCAGATTTATCCCTTTTAATATAGGAGAACCTCCTACCTCAACATAAAGGTCTTCTATTAAAAGCATCTTCTCATCTCCTTAGTAACCTTATAAAGATTCTTAATTAATTATAACACATAATGGAACTTCTCTTTCAAAAATAGTTTGGAAATTCTTCCCATACACGAGTAATAGAGCTATAATATAATCAGTAAAAATAGATGTACGGAGGGATTTTAATAGTGAGGCCTAGAAGACAGCTCTTCCTTACCCAGATGGCTTATGCCAGAATGGGAGTTGTGACAGAGGAGATGGAGACAGTAGCAAAAGACGAGGGGTTAGAACCCAATCTTGTTAGAAGAGAAGTAGCTATAGGCAGACTGGTTATTCCTGCAAATGTAAACCATAAGAATCTCCATCCTATAGGAATTGGAATATCGGTAAGGTGTAAGGTCAATGCAAATATAGGGAGTTCTCCTGTAGAGGCTGATGAAGAGGTTGAGCTTGAAAAGTTAGAGACCGCTATAAAATACGGTGCAGACACAGTGATGGATCTGAGTACCGGAGGAGACCTTAACAGGATAAGGGAGAGGATCATAGAAAAGAGCACCGTTCCTGTTGGGACTGTACCAGTATACCAGCTGGCTAAGGAGTTTGAAGATGTAAGAGATATAAGAGAGAGCGACTTTATAGATGTTGTTGAGCTCCATGCCAGACAGGGGGTTGACTTTATGACCATCCATGCAGGTATACTCAGAGAACATCTCCCTCTTGTAGAGAAAAGGGTAATGGGTATAGTAAGTAGGGGAGGGAGCATACTTGCCTGCTGGATGGCTTATCATAATAAGCAAAATCCTTACTTCGAGAGGTTCGACGATATTCTTGATATAGCCAGGAAATACGATGTTACTCTGAGTCTTGGTGACGGATTAAGGCCCGGGTGTCTTGCAGATGCAAATGATTCCGCACAGTTTTCAGAGTTGGAAGTCCTTGGAGAACTTACCACAAGGGCATGGCAGAAGAATGTACAGGTCATAATAGAGGGACCTGGACATATCCCTATAGATAAGATTGTGATGAATGTAGAAAAGGCAAGGAAGATATGCAGGGAAGCTCCGTTCTATGTCCTTGGTCCTATAGTAACCGATATAGCCCCTGGCTATGACCATATAACCTCCGCTATAGGTTCTGCAATAGCTGGCTGGGCTGGAGCATCTTTCATATGTTATGTTACACCATCTGAGCATCTTGGACTTCCAACCGTAGAGGATGTAAGGGTAGGCGTTATATCTGCTAGGATATCTGCCCATATAGCAGATATGGCTAGAGGGATTAAGGGGGCAAGAGAATGGGATGATGAGATGTCTAGAGCCAGATTCGCCTTCGATTGGGAGAAACAGTTTAAATTAGCCATAGACCCAGACAGAGCTAGAGAGATCTATTCCAGATCTCTTCCGGAAGAGGCTTATAAGACTAGTGAATTCTGTTCTATGTGTGGGGCAAAGTTCTGTGCTATAAGATTGACAAAGAAAGCCTTGGCTTATGATAAGAGAGAACGTTCAGAAGATACTGAATGAGCTACCCCAAGGGGTACATCTTGTAGCGGTTATAAAGGGGAGGTCCACCGAAGATGTACTGAGTGCCATAGAAGGTGGAGTAAGGGTCCTGGGAGTAAATTATGTAAAAGATTTAAGGAACCTATTTCCAGTGATCGATAGAAGAGTCAGCTGGCACTATATAGGCATAGCAAAGGTAGAAAAACATGACCTCCTGAGGAAAAGATATCTGGAGATATTCGATATGATAGAGACTGTGGACTCAATAGATCTGGCGAAAGAGCTTGATAGAAGATGCGCCCGTATAGAAAAGGTAATGCCCATACTCATCGAGGTAAACATAGGAAGAGAACCACAGAAATCCGGTGTTGACCCAGATGATGTAGTGGATGTTATCAGAGAGGTCTCATCCCTTAAGTACCTGAAGGTTATGGGACTGATGACGATGGGACCCCTAATTGATAATCCCGAAAGACTAAGACCTTACTTCAGGGAGATGAAACAACTGTTCGATTATATAAAGGACCTCCAGATACCAAACACAGAGATAAGGTATCTCTCTATGGGTATGAGTAACTCTTACAAGGTTGCTATAGAAGAGGGGGCAAATATCGTAAGGATAGGGACCAGACTATTCGAAGGTTAAATTCCAGTTCCAAAATATTCAGGATAGAGGAGGAATAAAATAATAGTGGGATTGCTGGTTTTATTTTCCACCAGTTTTCTGGTTGGTTTTTCGGGTGCTTCTGCACCAGGTCCACTGATGACACTGGTCCTAGCGCAGAGCAGTATTGGAGGATGGAGGAAATCTCTAGAGATTGTTTCGGGTCATGCGATCTTGGAGGCGGTTCTAATCACCTTGCTCCTTCTTGGCTTCCAGACCTTTCTTGAGACTCCCATATTTCTCAGGAGTTTCAGTCTTATAGGTAGCCTGTTCTTGATCTACTCTGGAATAACACTGTTTCTGGATATTATCAAAGATAGGGTCTTCCTCTCTCAAGGTTCTGAAGATCCGCCTAGAAGTAAGGTATATACATTTAATCCATCTTTGATCCTTGCGGGAGGTTTAACTTCTCTAGCCAATCCATACTGGCTTCTCTGGTGGCTCACCGTTGGGGTCTCCTTTATAGCTCAGGCTAAAAACTATCTGATTACAGGTATTCTGGCCTTTTATATAGGCCATATACTATCTGACTATATCTGGTATCTCTTCATAGGATTTTTAGGCGAAGGACTATCTCTTCCATTCTGGAGGAAAGTCTATAGATATATTCTTATCATTGCCAGCTTCTTTCTCACAGGCTTTGGGATATACTTTCTGAGATATGCCATCTCAGGTAACACATAATTAACTCTTCTGTGATAAAATATTCTTACAAAGATAAAATTCACAGGAGGTGTGTATGGCACTTTTACAGATTAATTTTTTATCCAAGTATCTGATGATGGATACGCAGGTAACGGTTATTATCCCTACTCTGACAGGAAAGGACCTGCAGAATCCTCTGGAGGCTGTATATAACAGAGAGAAGAAATTTCCAACGCTCTATCTCCTCCACGGTTTCCTGGGTGATAATACCAACTGGCTCAGGTACACCTCTATAGAGAGGTATGCCAATGAAAAAGGAATCGCTGTAGTTATGCCATCAGCATATAACAGCTTCTATACCGATATGGCTTATGGGGTAAAATGTTGGTCATACATCTCTGAGGAACTGCCCCTGGTTATGAGGTCGCTATTCCCGCTTTCAGATAAGAGAGAAGATAACTTTGTAGCCGGATTATCTATGGGCGGTTATGGTGCTATGAAGTGGGCATTAAGGAGACCAGACTTCTTCAGTGCAGGGGCAAGTCTTTCTGGAGCACTTGATATTGTTGAGATTGTAGAGTCTGCAGACGGCATATCAAAGCCATTCCATATAAGTCTCTTTGGAGATCTGACAAAGGTAAAAGGTAGCGAAAATGACTTGTTCTACCTGGCTGAAAACCTTAAAGAAAAAGGATTACCTGCTCCCAAGATATACATAGCCTGTGGCACCGAAGACCGCCTCTATCCTGCAAATATAAGATTTAAAGAACACCTACAAAAATTGGGTTATGAGGTAACTTATGAGGAGGGACCTGGAGGACACGACTGGAGTTTTTGGGATAGATATATAAAGAAGGTCTTAGACTGGATATTCCCGTACTAAAAGGCTATCTAGGATAGTTAAGATAAACAAGATGCGAGCCTCTTATATTGGACTCGCATCTTTCTTTTTACTCCTTGTATCGAAAACACTCCAGGCAAACTATCTTACCGTCCTGGATTCTTCCCTTTGTCTCCATAAAGAATTCCCCGCATACCTCGCACTGCAAACTGTTAAAGATCCTTGCCCTTTCCGGTTCTTCTATCTCTATCCACCTTATATCAGCCACATCTTCCTCTTTAGCATTTAACAGGTAGTCTATTCTTTCCTGCCTTATCTCATTGTATCTTTTCCTTTCCTCTTCAGTAGCTGTCCCTTCAAGAATCTTCTTCCTCAATTCCCTCTCCTCATCGTTTCTTGGCAGAGGTTTTATATATACCCTCAAGGCTTTCTCATAGCCTCTTTTTATAAAGATAAATACCTGCTTACCGTAGTTCTTTATAATAAGATTACCCTTACCTATAGAGCAACCGGTAATTACCTGTACTGCATCCACTCCACAGGCATCATTTTCTACAATTGCTACTACCTCTTCGTCCTGTGATCTGTTTATATTTAACCTCTCCTTAGCAATCACACTTGCCCTAACACCATATGCAAGGCCTGGACAACTATGTCCATGAAATTTAACAGATTCTTCCCAAAGTTCCTTCATATTCATAGATACCGCCTCCTATCTCCAGTTCTTTATACTCTTCCAGGATACCATCATTAAGAATCAGTATCCTATCACTTACCTTCCTTGCTAACTCTACATTGTGTAGTATAAATATCACTGAAAGCCCTAAATTTTCCTGAAGGTCTAGAAGCAGTCTCATTATCTTCGCCTGGATACTCACGTCTAAGAATGCAGTAACTTCATCAGCTATAAGTATCTTTGGTTTTACCACTATAGCCCTGGCAATGGCTATCCTCTGGAGTTCTCCCCCACTGAGTTGATGAGGATAGAGGCTTAGAAATTCTTCATCGTACGGGAGCTGTACACTTTTGAGGGCGGTCTTTACAATATCTATATGGGAGTTCTTATCTCCTATCTTCTGGATCTGTAGAGGCTCTGATACTATATCGTACACATTGAACCTCGGATTTATACTTTCAAACGGGTCCTGAAATACCATCTGTATGTTCCTGTAAAAAGATATATCCCTCTCAGTTACCTTTTTCCCAAAGAGAAATACATCTCCACCATCTGGTTCTACAAGACCCATTATACATCTAGCAATAGTACTCTTTCCTGAACCTGTCCTCCCCAATATGGTGATACTCTCTCCACTGTAGAGAGAAAAGTTTATATCTCTGAGTATCTTTCTATCAGAAAAACTCTTACTTAGATTTCTGACCTCCAGAACCTTTTCAATCCCACCCTTGTGACAGGCTATCATCCTATCTCCAACCCTTAAAGGTTTAGGTGTCTCTATTTCACACAGGTCAGTCTTCTGGACGCATCTGTTAGAGAATGGACATCCCCTTTCCCTGTACTCAAATGACCCTGGAATCCCCTGAAGATCTTTACACCTATTTAAGCTTGGAGATGATCTCAATAGTCCTCTGGTGTATGGGTGCCTTGGATTTCCTATAATCTCCCGAGTCATCCCATACTCCAATATTCTTCCTCCGTATAAGACAGCCACCTTATCAGAGAGCTCATATGCCAATTTCAGGTCATGGGTATTTATAATGACGGTCTTACCCTGAAGTACATATTTAAGGGTCTCTCCAATCTCATCTCTTGAGTTGGTATCGAGACCTGATGTCGGTTCGTCAAGCACCACTATATCCGGGGAATTTGCAAGAGCCATAGCTATTATAACCTTTCTCCTTTCCCCACCACTCAGTTGAGATGGAAAACGGTCAAGGTAAGACTCATCTAAGCCCAGAAGACTTATAAGGTTTATTACATCTAGGTATGCCTCCTTAAATTTTTTATTTCCCTTCTCAACAATGATCTCTGCTATCTGTTCACCTATTCTCAATGCAGGGTTCAATGCATCCAGATTTTGAAAACCTATACTGATCTTTCTCCATCTTATCTCTTTAAGACTCCTCTCGTCTAGAGAAGTGATCTCAGTTCCATCTATCTTTATCTTTCCCTCTATTTTCCCCTTACATAGCCCAAGCAGGCTAAGCGCTAGGGTAGTCTTACCAGCCCCGGATTCTCCTATTATAACTAACCTTTCGCCCTTTTCGACTATAAGGTCTATATCCTTTAACACCTTTTTTCCAGAATAACTTACACTAAGGCCCGATATCTCTATCAACTTTTAGCCTCCTATCAACCTTACCTTCAGTATAAATTCCCAAGATCCCAAGAGATACCAGAATAAATACAAGACTTAAAAGCGGAGGTACTAAACACCACTTCCATACATCCAGATATAAAAACTGGAGAGAATTGTTTATAAGCTTTCCAAGGCTTACAACCTCAGGGTTTGTTATCCCTAAAAAACTGAGGCTTGACTCTATAAGTATCGTCCTCCTTGCACTCTGTAATGCTATAACCAGGAGTAATGGCATTATCTCTCTGATTATATGCTTATAGAGTATATAGAGATTACCACCACCGAACAGCCTTACTGCATTTATGTAATCCTTAGCTACTATCTTTCTGGTATAACTCCAGATAAGTCTTGTCCCCTGAGCCCATCCAAATATAAGTACTATGAGAGAAAACCAGAGCATACTCGGTCTTATATATATCGAGATAGCCATTATCAGGATATTTGAAGGCAGGGCTATGAATATATCTATAATTCTCAAAAATAGCCTCTCGAAGACCTTACCATATAGAGCCATAAGGGAGCCCAGTATAGTGGAGATGATATTTGTCCCAAGTACAACGAGTACAGATAGTATTATAGAATTTAATGTACCACTCAGTACAAGGAGTAACATATCCTGCCCTGCCTCATTTGTCCCAAGTATATGGAGACCTGATGGCTTCATAAATACCTCATATCTCTGGAGCATAGAATACGTAATCGGTAAGCCAATCAAGTTCTCCCTCCTGCAAATAGATACTCGGTTATCATATTTATAGTCACTATAATGAAGGACATAAGTAATACACATATCTGGACGAATGCATAGTCCCTATGGATTATCGATGTGTAAAGTGCCATACCTATCCCTGGATACGAGAAGACAACCTCTATAAAGATCACCCCAAAGAACAGGTGCGATAATCTCAAGAGAAATCTTGTGATAACTGGATACAAAACATTTCTGCCAATATGGACATACTTTATCCTTCTATCGCTCTTTAATTTAGCCTTTGCGGTCTGTATAAATCTCTCCTTTACTATCGATACCGCTAGATTTCTGGTTGTTATGTAGCTATTAGGAAAATCGACACAGATAAGAGAGATACAGGGCAGTAAGAAGGCTTTAAATATAGATGGAGAAAGGGAAAAGGATGCCGGAAGTATCTTCAGGTTGATGGCAAATATTACAAGCAGTATGATTCCTACGAGGAATTCAGGGAGGCTACTTATGGCTACCATAGCGATAAAAGATACCCTATCATAGTTACTACCTACCCTATAACTGGCGTTTAACCCCAGCAAAAAACCCAATATCGAAGAGATCGACAGAGAGACCCCTATAAGTGACAGGGTCCAGGGGAAACTCTGCCTGATGATATCTATTACATATTCCCTGTAATAGTAAGAGTAACCCAGATCACCCCTGAAGATATTCCTGAGAAATATCAGGAATTGAAACCACAATGGTCTATCTAATCCCATTTTATTCCTGATGTCAGCGATCATATCCTCGCTCATATTAGCTATTGCTTCCTCTCCGAAGATAGCGCTCACAGGGTCCCCGGGGATTAATCTGGGGAGATAAAAACTCAGTATAAGAAGTATAACAAGTGTTATAGAATAGTCCAGGAGTCTTTTCATCTTTTTATATCAACAAAAGCCAACTTATTTAGGGGTATCGGCACCCCACTTCCAAGTCCTCCTTTTACATAGTATAACTCTATCCTGTTGTTGAAAGCCCAATAAGAATCAGGATAGTAAAGGGTTAATGTTGGTATCTCATCCGCGTATATCTTCTGTATCTCTCCTATGAGTCTCCTCCGCAGTTCATCATCCAGGGTAAATCTCTGTTTTAGAAGAAGTTCTGTGAGTCTTTTATTGGAGTAGTATCTTGCAGAGTTAAAACCACTTCCAAGTATAACCCTGTAGAGTATATCTGGGTCTCCACCAAGTCCTCCATGCCCAGAGATAGCTATATCAAATCTCCAATTATTTATAAGGGCATCCACAGTCTTCTGCTCCATAGACTTCAGAGTTACTTTTAGGCCTGCCCTTGTTAGGTCTTCCTTTATCAGCTGAGCACATTGATCAAAATTCTGGGCATATATGATAGTTATATCCTTTGTATAATTTATCTTTGATAACAACTCCTTGGACTTTTCTATATCTTGACGGTACTCCTCCAGACCTTCCGTATAGTAAGGGTTATCTGGAGATAATATCCCAGGGCTACCAACCCTTCCATTCCCTCTCAGAGCTATCTTTACTATTCTTTCTCTATCTATGGCATAAGCTACAGCCTTTCTAAATCTCACATCGGAGAATGGATATCTCTTATGGTTGAATACAAGCTTGGCATTCCAATCATATGTAGACTTTATAATGTTAAGACCCTTTTCTTTAAGACCAGGAACCATCTCTGGCGCTATGCCTGCCGCATCTAACTGACCGCTTGTAAGTAAACTAGGTATCACCTGATTATTCACCTTTACAATCCTTAACTGATCGACCCTGACATTACCGAGATAGTAGTCTTTATTTGCCTCAAAAATATACAAACCGCTGGCTTTATCGTAAGTCTTCAATATGAATGGACCTGTCCCTATAGCGCATCTGGGATCGGCAAACTGTAATGGATTTTGGATATCTTTATAGATATGTCTTGGGATTATCGGTATAGTCCCAGCTATGTTTGTCAGGAAGGGAGCGTATGGATAACTCAGGGATATCTTTATCTTATTCTGCCCGAGTCTCTCCACCTTCTTAACAATATTACTTATATCAGCGAACTGATACGGATATTTCTTATAGTACTCAAAGGTAAAGACTACATCATCTGGGGTAAATGGAGTCCCATCATGCCATCTTACATTATCCCTTAAGGTAAAGATATATGCATTACCCTTTTTATCATATGACCATTCCCTAGCCAGAAGTCCTACCAATCCCCCTCTGTCCTTCCAGAGCAACGAATCAAAGACAAGACTCATCCTCACATAACCAGGTCCTCGACTATAGTGGAGATATGGTGCTGGCATCCCCCAATCACCTGTGGTATCACCTATGGTATAAACTGTCTCTCCATAGACGATACCCTGCACAGATAGAATGAAACCACATAAAAGAGCCACTAAAAACTTCTTCAATCTAAGCACCTCCTTAAAAATTAAGGGACCACAAAAGTAGCTACTTCATATAGCTGACCTTCGTGGTCCCTTATATTAATAAGTTTTTGTCTGTCTCTATTCTACAAAGCCTTCGTGGCTCTTATCCAGATATAGATATTAACATATCAATAATGAGAGTGTCAATTATTCTTGACTCCAGGGGTATTTCCATCCATGGACAAAGGCAAATTTTTTCAGTTCTTTTAGTATCTCCGCTGGTAAAAGTTTCCCATCCGAAGCCCTGACATTATTCTCTACATGAGCTACTTTTCTCATACCAGGTATTACTGTCGAAACTGCCGGATGAGAAAGTACAAACTTTAAGGCTAATGTCGGTAGGTCTGGTATATCCTCACTCAGAAATCCCTTCAGTTTTTCTACCCTTTCATAAGCCTCTCTTATTCTCTCGGGAGTAAGCCAGCGTGCTCTCCAGTCATTCTCTTCAAACTTATAATCCGGTGTTATCTTTCCGGTAAGCAATCCTTCTTCAAATGGAACTCTTACAATGATGCCAACATTATGCTCTAATGCGGAAGGTAGAAGCTGTTCTTCAGGCCTTTGCTCAAAGATATTATAAATTACCTGTACCGAATCAATACGACCCGACTTTATTAGATTAACTGGTCCATAAGGGTCCCAGTCATTACTGGAAACGCCAAAGTATCTGACCTTACCCTGCTCCCTCAGTTTCATCAGCCCTTCATACCAATCTAACTGTTCATTATATGCATCAGTCCAGGCATGTAACTGCTGAATGTCTATATAGTCTGTCTTTAAATGTCTCAGACTCTCCTCGGTGCACTTTATTACCCAATCTTTAGGGAAAGTCTCAGTGACAGGTTCTGTAGGTAATACAGGCCATCTGTATGTCTTAGGTGGTATTTTAGTTGCAATGATAACCTTATCTCTAACTTTAGAGAATACTTCTCCTAACAATTCTTCACTGTGTCCATTCCCATATCCAAGAGCGGTATCATAAAAATTTATTCCAAGTTCAAATGCCCTTAATAGAGCCCTTTTAGCCTCTTCATCGTCTCTGGAGCCCCATCCTCCACCTATACCCCAGCATCCAAAACCTATCTCAGACACCTTCAGCCCCGTACGACCAAAAATTCTGTACTGCACAGAGCACCTCCCAAGTTTAATATGATGGGTAAGGTCAATTGACCTTACCCTAAGAGTATAGCATAAAATATGCTTGTTGATTCTATAAATAGAAACTATATCCTCAAATGATATTCAGATCTATCCTTGTAAGGGATATTCTTTCGTAAGCTGTATTATCTCCATTTTCATAGACACAGAGGATCGTATTATCCAGGATTGCCAAATCGGAGTAGGCACTGGGTCCCCGGTAAATAGAGATACTTTTAAGCCAGCTCTTACAGTCATCATAACTTATCCTCAAGGTTAAGTTTTCTCTCTTTAGGCTTGCTGGATTACAGAATGCTACCAGGCTCTTATCAGGATCAGAGATGATACTTGCCTGACACACCGGATCGATCAATGTTTCATCTATATTTACATCTCCCCAGGTTATTCCATTATCTCTACTTATAGAATATGCCCTTCTGAAAGTTCCATCATAATTTCTCATACTCAGATACAGTGAACCGTTAGAAAGTTCAACAACCTGACACTCATTGGTACCTCCTCTGGGGACAGTACCACCAATGAACCAGTTCAAACCATCATCGCTGTATATGATATGGGAATAGTAATGTCTATTCGGATCAAACCTTTCTCCGGGGGATAACTTTACCGCATGGTTGCAGGGTATAATTAATCTTCCATTCCTTAACTGAATACCATGTCCCGGTCCAGTGGCATACCAGGTCCAGTCGTCTCTCTTTACACATCCTGTAATCTCTATAGGTTTACTCCAGGTCTTTCCATCATCGGTGCTTTTCATAAGCCAGACCGTCCTGGGGGCGGATTCTTCAAGAATAACCTTTTCCCCCTTTTCCGCCAGATTCCATGTTAGAAAAAGATATATAGTTCCAGTCTTACTGTCCAAAACCGGTGCAGGATTCCCAAAGACATCCTTTCCTGCATCTGCTATTACTCTGGGTTCTTCCCATGTCTTTCCTCCATCTGTACTCCTTCTCAGGATTATATCTATATCTCCAGTATCTGAAATGCTATGTTTTCTACCCTCACAGAATACAAGAACGGTGCCTCTAGTAGAAACTAGAATAGCAGGTATCCTGTAGGTGTTATAACCACCCTCCCCGGAGATGAACAGGTCTATCCTTTCCATATTATCCATAAGTTTTCCCTCCAGACCATTTATATTCAACATAATAATTAATAAGAAAGTTAAGAAAAGAGCTTTATACCCCATTCTTTTATCAGAGAAGATAACCTGACTCTATCATCTTCATCCAGGGCTTTAAACGGTCTTCTGGGCTTTCCACATTCAAATCCAGCCATATTCAGGATCTCTTTTATACCAGGAATAACTCCAAACCCCAGGATATCCTAAGTGGGTTCTAAATCTTCTCCTGCTCTATAAACCAGTAATATGCGTCTTTAATGCTTCCCTTTACAGGTCTAAAAGAATATCCAAGTTGTTCAATGGCTTTTCTGCTAGAGATGTTAGCATTTGAGTGTAAGACCTTTAC
>Ga0078972_1003044_pt1 | contig 51914 bp, 39 predicted proteins | sample YelNatPaOPGAMG01_FD_67568 | JGI IMG/M metagenome (GOLD analysis project Ga0078972, IMG submission 67568) | Hot spring thermophilic microbial communities from Obsidian Pool, Yellowstone National Park, USA - OP-RAMG-01 (SPADES assembly) (version 2) | ecosystem: Environmental > Aquatic > Thermal...
GCACTCCCCGGCACCCGACCCCCGATACCCGATACCCGATACCCGGGATATTCCCCACGCATAGGATTGCCACTCCCCGGCACCCGACACCCGATACCCGATACCCGATACCCTGGATATTCCCCACGCATAGGGTTGCCACTCCCCGACACCCGACACCCGATACCCGATACCCGATACCCGGGATATTCCCCACGCATAGGATTGCCACTCCCCGACACCCGACACCCGATACCCGATACCCGATACCCTGGATATTCCCCACGCATAGGATTGCCACTCCCTGACACCCGACACCCGATACCCTGGATATTCCCCACGCATAGGGTTGCCACTCCCCGACACCCGACACCCGATACCCTGGATATTCCCCACGCATAGGATTGCCACTCCCCGACACCCGATACCCGATACCCGATACCCGGGATATTCCCTACGCATAGGGTTGCTACTCAGTATGCTAATTGCGAAGAAGTGCAAGTCTTCGTTGGCTTCTGACAAGATCGAGATTCCTTATCGTGTCGATCACGAACCAGACGAAATCGTCCTCGGGAACCCAGTCCCTGATAGCGGGGGGAGCGGATATGGTTGATCCTCGTTCGTTTCAATGAAATTGTAAGACATCGAATCACCTCGAATGGCGTAATGAATGATTATTACTTCATATCATTTTATCCCCGGCAAGTGGCGCTGTATGGCAATTGTCGCATTTGGTTTATGCAACAGGCTCAAATATAGTATCGTGGAGTCCGCTAAGGAGAACGGACTCAGTCCCTATGCCTACCTGATTTACCTCTTCGAGAAACTCCCGAACATAGATGTAAAAGACCCTCAAGCTATTGACTTACTTCTCCACTGGTCTGAGCCTGTGCAGGCGCAGTTCCGTCTCAACAAAGACACCCGATAACAATAGCGTTCAAGTGTACCACCGCAGCCATAACAATGGAAGGTAGTTGATATTTGACGCTTACTTTTCGGAGTGTTTTCTTGCCATCTGCGAATATTATCCAGTGACCTACTATCGCCCAACATTACTAAAACGGTTTTGTGGATCATTTGCCTAACTGGGTTTTTCATCGTAGAGTCCGTTTTCCATCCTGTATCTTTCTCGCAGATCACCGAGACTTATTAACTTCCTGTTTTCTTGTAAAAACCAATGTTCCCAGCCATTACAAGGTGCGCCATTCATATAATGACTTCCCGCTTTGTGGATACTCCCCTCAAAACCATCCGCTGTGCGAAGTCTCGTGTCAGGTTTTATGGTTGCAAAACGGGATTTATCTTTTAAGAAAAATAATTTTTGTCCCGCTTGCAACAAACCATTTTCAACCAGCATGGAAAATGCCACCTTTGGCGCGGATTTACTTTTACTTCTTATGTCAAAAGTTAGAGGGTCAAATGGTTCTGTCTGAATAGCGTCGATTCGCTTTTGCGCCACTTTTACATATTTTTCCTCCCTTTCCAAGCCTATCCAATTTCTATGAAGGCGTTTTGCAACTACGCCAGTTGTGCCGCTTCCAAAAAATGGGTCAAGAACCACGTCACCTGGGTTGCTAGAAGAAAGAATCACACGATAAAGCAAGGATTCGGGTTTCTGTGTGGAGTGCGCTTTATCCCCGTTATCATCCTTGACTCTTTCCGAGCCTGTTGCCAAAGATAAAAGCCACCAATCGGAACGCATCTGTTTTTCTTCATTCAGGCCTTTCATGGCTTGGTGATTGAAGGTGTATTTTGCATTTTTGCCGGAACTCGCCCAAATGATGGTTTCATGGGCGTTGGTAAATCGAACACCCCTAAAATTAGGCATTGGGTTGGTTTTTACCCAAATGACATCATTCAAAATCCAAAAACCCAAATCCTGCATAATCGTTCCAACACGGAAAATATTGTGATAAGAGCCGATAACCCAAATTGAACCAGTTGGTTTTATAACTCGCTTGCAAGCCCTTAACCATGATTTTGAAAATTCATCATAGGCTTGAAAGGAATCAAACTTATCCCAATTATCATCAACAGCGTCAACTTTGCTCATGTTGGGACGATGTAATTCATTTTGTAACTGTAAATTGTAAGGCGGATCTGCAAAAATCAAGTCAATTGACTTTTCAGGAAATGAATTTAATATTTCCACGCAATCGCCTTTCAAGATTTGATTTAGGGGTAATTTCATTATCGCTTATCTCCAAACTTGATGAAACGAATAATATATTATGGCGAGGGACGCCTGATTAACCTTTCGACTCTTCGTTTCGTTTGGCTTGTATGCCCTAGTAGGCTCTGTCCGTCTATCCATAGGCGTCTCTTGTCAAATATTCAAGGCATATCTCCTCTGGCGTCGCAAACCGCTACTCCCTTGAAATCTCGTGATGACACATCACTTATCGGAAGAAGGGCGATCTCCATCTCTCCATTGGAGTTCTCCGACTCGAGCCTGTGATTCCTGATCAAATCCTGCGTTGTTATATTCCGAATCCGCTTCTTCCTATTGTCGCATCAATGAAAATGCTCGCTGCTGATGCATTATGAAATCCGAACGCTTTTTGGACTGCTCCGTTATTCAAATCGGTGGCGCGGTCCATAACGGAATGTCATCCCCCAACCTCCTCCATCGCTATCTCCGCCCAACGCCACAACCGTTGTGGTTCGTAGCGGACGGTGCTGATATCCTTTTGGATTAGTTCCAGCGGGCAACCATACTTCTTACATACCTTCACGCTGTTTCGCAGATGTTTGCGCACCTCCTCCTCATCGAAGGTGTCCCACGCCAGTAAGGCGGGGTTGGGTTTGCGGGAGTAGACGTAATCCCCCGCAATCTCGGAGGCGCCTCTCTCCTCGTCCACCCAAGGGCTCATGGAAACTTTCCGCACATGGGGGATTTTTCGAACCTGCGCCATCTTCTTATCCAGTGGGTCGCAGCATCCGTAATAGACCAAGCCGAACCGCTCAAACAGCGGCATGCAGATGTTCACCTCAAACTCCTCGAACATTGCGGGGGAGACGGTGGAGAACATCTGCGCGAGACCCATCATCCAGATGTCCTTGGTGCGCGGCTTGGCGCGATTGAATCCGGGCGCCGGCAATTCGTCGGTGTAAGCCCCGGTGCAGTGGATGAGCGACTGACTATGGCACAAAACCCCCAACTCCTCCGCCTGATCCAACATCGTCATGAAGCTTTGCACGATTCGCCTGGCCAGCTCCGCCATGTATTCGGGACGGTCGATGAGGGTGTAAAGAGCATCCTGCACTCCCATGAATGTGGCTATGGGGTCCCAGACCGACAAGTTCGGATCCATCCCCTGCTCGAAAATCCCAAGAATACCGTCGAAAAGCTCGTGCGCCACTTCGAGGCGCCGCGCCGTCTCCGCTTCGTCATGGGTGACCTTCGCCGGACGTATTTTATTCAAATCCTCGTCGGTAACGAACTGATTCTTGAAGGCATGACCCACCACGCTGTTCGTGGGATCGGTCACCGCGATATCCTCCTCTGCGCCTACGCCAAGCCAGGTGTTATGTATCGCTTTGGGAACTCTGACAAATGGCTCCACAACCATGTCCACGGGAAAATGTTTCCATTGATAGAGCGTCATGCGCAGGTAGTTCTCATATTGCTGACATTCCGGATCCTCGCAACGCAGTGTTAACTCGTCGTCCACGTTCATCTCATTCCAGCATACCTGGTCGATCAAAACCATGGGACGTTCAGGTTTGAGACCGTTTAGTTTTCTCCACATCCTCCGTTTTTCCTCTTGCACGGGCAAAGCGGCGATCTCGGCGACCTCCTTGGCGAGTTCGTGAATGATTCTTTTATCGCTTGGATTGGGCATGGGCATCCTCCTTAACGGTTTTTAGCGCATGGGGCGTCAGTCGAGCGAAATACGGAATTAGGCGATTGACAAAATATTGTAAGATAAACTCCATAATGCACACGGCGATATTACGCACCCGTTTGGAATTTTTCAATTGCCTTGAATGAGAATGGGGTTATTCGGACTCGCCATGGAAAACGGATTAAGCGCTGTCATCGGAATCCTCGATGGAGATATCCTCGTCCGATAGCAACAGATCCCCCTTCCCGCAATGCGAGCAGGATTCGCAACGCGCGGGCGCCAAGACACGAATATCGGCGACAGGGAAGGCGAGACAAACCTTCGTGTCATGAATGAGGACGCTCACTTCGTTCTTGATAACATTTACGCTCTCCACTGTGCCGGCTCCCCGTGGAGTGCTGACCTCCGCGCCCACATCCGGAAGGTTGTTTTTAGCGTCGACATACAGATCGTGCTCGTATCGAAGACAGCACATAAGCTTTCCGCAAAGCCCCGAAAACTTTACCGGGTTTAGGAAAAGACTTTGATCTTTCGCCATTTTCATGGAGATGGCTGCAAAATCCGTCAGGAATGTGGCGCAGCAGAGACCCTTTCCACATGGTCCGACCCCTCCCACGACCTTTGCCTGATCCCTTGCGCCCACCTGGTGCAGTTGCACCTTGCAATGCAACTGGCTCGCCACCTCCTTGACCAGCTCGCGGAAATCCACTCTTCCTTCCGCGCTGAAGAAAATGGTGACCTGGCTGGCGTCGAAACAGTATTCCGCCTTAAGCAATCTCATCGGCAACTCAAGATGATGCACGCTCTGCCAGCATACCTTGAGCGCATGTTCCGCCTTTGAGGCGTTTTCTCGCACGCGTGCGAGGTCGACGCTATCCGCGATGCGAAGAACCCGTTTGAGAGGGTATTGAATCTCCTCCTCCGGCACTTCACGCTTGGGTATGCGAACCGTCCCGAGTTCCTCTCCTCGAACGGTCTCAACTAGAACCTTGCTATTATAGGGAGGGTCGTATCCCGCAGGATCAAACCAGTAGGATTTCGCCACTTCGTTAAACGATACACCAATAACCTCGGGCATAATATCTCCAGACTAGTCAATTTGGTTGATTGCAATAATTGCGTCCATGCCTATTGCACGTATATTTTACAATTGAGTGAAAACCTTTTGGCGGCTTGCAATCCGCTTTGTTTTCATCAATCCTTCTCATTGTAACATAGGCGATAACATATGGCAACCAATAGGCTCATTCGATTTTCCTTAGGATGATATCCGCAAAGACGGGGCAGTGCTGCGAGCCGAGGGAACTGCCCGCATGACTGCGAATGGCTTGCCAATCTTCGCTCAACATGATGTGATCGATTCGCATGAAATCGTAATGCAGGGGCAAATCGTGTCCATAGGTGTATCCATATCCTACCCCCGTCTCGGAAAAGGCGTCATGCAGCCCGATCCGGTTGAACACACGGCAAACCAACGATTGGACCGGGGCGTTCAGGTCCCCGGCCAGGATGTAGGGACCTCTCTGATTTTTCAGAGTCTGCGCCACCGCCGCCGCCTGTCGTACTCGTCGGTCAACGTTATTGAGGAGACCGTCAATCCCATCCTCCTTGTAGTAACGGATATCGTTCAAGCCAACTCTTGGTGAGAGAAGATGAAGGTCATAAACGGGGATGATCTGTTTGCCGAGGAGGATGTCACACCGAAAAAGGATTGTGGAGGGAAAATCTCCCAAGGGGCTGACTATGGTTTGGTACGATTGATTGACGATGGGCAAGCGGCTCAGAATGATATACTGGCTTTCCCCGCGAATATGCCATCCCGGAAGCAATTTTTGAAGGATCGGAATATATCCCGTTCCGGCATCCTGAAAAAGAGCCAAGTCCGGATTATTTTCGCGAATGTGCTCAACGATCGCCTGCCAGGATTCCTTTCCCCACTTCACATTATAGGTCATCACTCGCAGGGAGCGTCCAGGTATGATGGATGCTTTTGAGAGACTTAGGGGATAGCAAAATCCCATGAGCGGTCCGAACACATACAGTAGGCAGCAGATGGGAACCCAGGTCCATCGACGCATGTACGCAAAGATGAACGGAAGAAGCACGACGCTTGGAACCGCCCATATCCACTGAGGAAGGTAGAGATTCAGGCTGCTCCACCACCAGCGTTCCGGTCCCAGGGTATTCGCGACGGTGATGCATAACAGGCTCATGAGGTAAAGGGATAGAATGGAAAAAAGCCAGGGATGCGATCTCCAAACGAATTGGCGAGCCTTGGAACCCGGGCGTCGGCTATTTTGAACGGAACGGCGTTTCGTAAGCGTCATCTTACAGCGTTTTATTTCCCCCAAATATCCAAACCATCGTGGATTACCAGACCGATCTGTTCAATCCCTTCATGCCTGCCATTATACCAAAGCAACCAGCGATTTCCATCCCGGACCGCGAAAGGCTTATAGCAGGCGTCCGAGTCCCAGCCATCGGGCGTTGGGCTTACGATTGGATTTGCGGAATATCTCCGCCAATCATGGACGCCATCCTTGGAACGCGCCAGTCCAATTTGCGCATGATCCACATCTCGGAATCCGATATAAAACATGTAGTACCAGCCGTCCCAGGGAATCACTTGACACGCAGTCACGCGGTCCTTTTCCCAATCGATGGACGCATCGGGTGTGAATATAGGGTTTTGAGGGGATTTCACCCAATGCAGCCCGTCCTTGCTCGTGGCGTATCCGATGGCGTCGGGCTCGTACTGATCCCCTCCGGAATACCACATGCGGTAGAGATGCGCCTTCGCATCCCAGATGACGTCGGGACACATCACCGCCACCTTCTCCCATGGTTCCCCCGCCGATAACACCGGCTTTCCCGATTGCCGCTCCCAATGGACGCCATCCGAACTAACCGCGTATCCGATCCAGGATTTGCCGTTCGACTGCCCTGTATACCACATTTGATACTTGCCGCTAGGTCCTTTGATGACGCAGGGGCGGTTGATATCCGCCTCCCAACCGCTGGCGGGATTCGGTCCGAGTACGATTTGAGGAGCGGACCAGTGGATGCCGTCCTTGCTCTCGGTAAGGGCGATGCACTGTTTGGGGCGCCAGGAGAACCACATTCGAAAAACTCCTTTGTGCTTCAGTACGGAGATATCGAAACAGGTTCCAAGATCGCCTCCCAAGACTGGATTGCCCATATATTTCACCCAGCCCCCGCCGGATTTCTCTTTTGAAGTGGCGGCTATGGATTTCGGCAAGCGTCCGGTTACTCTTTGCAGACCGGCGGCGGAGGCGATTCGCTTTCCGTCGACGAATAGCATCAGCCCCTTGCCTCTTCTGTAATGTTCGCCCGTTTTATCGTATAGGATCGTCAGGCTGTGATGATGATAAGGCACGCCATCCAAGCAGAAGTAGTCCCAAGTGTTTGGAGGCAGGAGGGGGTTCACTTCCACGATATCGTCCGCTCTCGGTCGAAGTCCGATGAGCCCTGAGATAATGAGGTCGCAATAAGTGGAGTGGTTATACCAGACACTTCTCGGAAGGTCCACGATCCATTTGCCTGTAATGCCGTTCAAGTCCTCCGCTATCCAAGGCTTGCCATCCTTGTATTGCGATTTCGCGTAGTTTCTCAGAAGGGTGTAATAATCCCGTTTATCGATGAAGCTCTGCTTTGGATAGTCGTTTAGCAGGTTCGCCAGGGCGGTGAGGGTTTGACTCGTTGCGTAAGGCCAGGAAGGTCCGTTCCATAAACAATCATGAGGATAAGAGAACATAAAACGGGGGCTGCGGTGTTCGGCGGTGGTGGGTCCGTAAGGCGCGTAAAACCCTTCCGGGTTCATCAATTGCCTCCAAGCCACGTCATAATCGGGTTCAGGCAGGTCAAAGTACCAGGGAACAAACCCTATCTCCTCGCGCACCCCGACAATATGCTCTCCGTCGGGAGATGTCTCGAAAAACCGATCCGCAGGGTTCCACAAAATCCTCTCAACATTGCTTTTGAGCTGTTCGGCTTTTTCCATGTATTCTCTTGCGATTTCCTTTTGACCAGCTAGAGAGGCTATTTTCGATATCGCAACCGCGTCACCATACATGTAAGAATTGATGGTGGGACGATAACCACTCCCGCCGATGGAGACCTCCATCCCGTCTCGGTCATCCACTTGATGGAACAGACCGATTTTTGGCGAATAGTTGGTTTGCTCCCATCCCTCGTAATTTCGTATCAGGTCAGGAAGAAGATTTATCAGGAAAGATTTGTCTCCGTTGACTAAATACCTGGCGTACATGGCGTTCGCCGCCCAGAAGCTGTATTGCCGAGGATTCCCCCCGCCATTGCGGAACCAGAACATGGAGTAATCATTCAGGTATTGGTCGTTTCGAATCCAACGTCCCTCGTAAATATGGTGTCCCGCAGCGCAACTAATGGAGTTATCCTTTCCCGCCCAAGGAACGTCGGGCAGGAACTCCGTGATGATGTAGCCGTTCGGGGTGAGGCGAATATGCTTGCGGTAAGTCCACCATCGAAACATGTAGATTTGCTCGAGGCTCTTATCGGGACAGTCCAAAAGCGGCACATTTTGTTTTAGCCATTCCGATGCATCGGAATTTGGAATGTTGGTTGGGATGGTTTCAGGATCGTTTTGGTTGAATTCACGGATCATGGGAAGATAGTTTCGAATATGCAGGATCATGAAGGGGGAGGATGGGGGCCTCGCTCCTTGTGCGACTGCGCAATGAAGCGTGATCATCGCGGCGATGACCAACATCGTCCCAAGTTTATTGCTCTGCATGAGATTCGTCTCCGAAAAAACATCCTTGCAGTCAACGGGTAGGCACTCGGATCCTATCTCCCATTCGTTTCCGGAATCGATGCATCTGTTGGATGGTCCTTCGATTTTTTAAGGTAAAAGACCACATCGAATTGATCGTCCTTCACTCCCTTGAGCCCCCGTTGAAAGATACTGGGTTGATCGCCCATGCGTATTCGCACGGAAGCCGACATCGACGCGGCGACGCTTACCACCGTGGCTGGATCGGCAAGGAAGACGCCGTTATACATGGAGCAGTCCGTGACGAGAATCTGATTATCCGGACGGAGGAAGAGGGTGACGGAATGTGTCATGGAGGGGCTGAACGGCACCTTGTATTCGTCCTCGGAGACGCGCACAATGGATTTCCAGCCATCGCTTTTCGGACCCAACGCCGCAGCGTAGGGGGTCCAGATGATGACGGGTCCTTTTTTCAGCTCCGTCATGAGCTTGTCGATCAGCCTCTTCTTTTCCCCAGGCGTGTATTTTACGTCGATCCAGTGCATATTCAACACCTGAGGCAGCTCTTTTGTGGCGAGAGAAAAACGCTGCGCCACAAGGTCCGTGACAGGATGGTCGTCCCACACGATTTTTCCGGAATTGACCATGTAACTCGTCCATGGCGCCCAGCCGAAATAGGCTCCGTAACCGGTGGATTTAAGAGGTTGGAAAAAGGTCTCTTGTTGAAAGTCATTGCGGTTTGCATATTTCGGCGTGGGCCCATAGAAATAGGTGAGCACCGACGCCAAAGCGTTGTAAGAGCACTGGTTAAACTGCCCCACCCAAAGAGATTGATCCTTGGAGGTTATCGTGTCTTCGGCGTGAACGCAACGAAGAGGGATAATGGCTGATAGAAAAAAGAGTATCAGTAGCCGTGGAAGAGGGTGTTTCATATTTGATTTCCTTGAAGGTTGTCGCATTGGCGTAGCGGAACCGATTTGATCGTCTTGACTTAACATTATACCAGACCCTGTACCCCCTCCCCATAATGCGTAAAAACTGAATTTAGGCGTTCAATATGTTATCCATGTCTTCAACCCCTATCATAAAATCGGATTTAGTATGTTCTTTGAAATCTCTTGACACCCTAACTCCAATATGATCGTATCAGTAGGGCATAGGATTGCCGAGGTGACCGCTCAAACCTCCATCGAACAGAGAGGAACAGAGACGCTTTCACACCACTCCCGCAACACCTTTTTTTGCGATACGTGTTTTTATAGCGACCCGTAAGTTGAGAACACGAACAAGCCTGCCGTAAACGCATTACCCACTTCCCATAGTTTGACCATTCCCGATCAAAGAGGATGGGACTTACTGAACATGATCGCCCACGGGCTGATAACAGAGGATGCTTGTACTAAGCGGGTATCAAATATAGCTATCCATCGTTATATTGCTCTTACGCTGATTTCATAGACATGAGAGAATTGGTCGAATCCTTTTCAAAGCAATATCCGGATGCCGCCGCCAGCCTGCAGGAGGGGCTTGAGGAGATGTTCACCATAAACCGCCTGGGGCTTTCCCGGAGCTTTCAGCGCAACCTTGGCTCCACCAACATTATAGAGAGCGCCATCAGCGGTGTGAAGCGTGGAACCGGTCGTGTGAGAAGATGGCGGGAGGGCTACATGGTGAAACGCCGGACTGCAAGCTCCTGCTTGACACGGAGAAAAAGTTCCGGCGAATCTCGGGATGCAAGGATATATGGATGCTTAAAGTGGCATTAAAAAAATTGAAATTCAGAAGAAAATGGCTTAAAATTAGAATTGTTACCAGCCGCTTCCAACCATCGCTGGGACAAGCTCCAGATTGACATTTAAGTGATTTAATGGTTCGTGGGAATGCGGATGCCTGCATCGCCATACAATCTGTGATTTCTTGCCCTGAAAATGAAGTGCGAACATCCCTCCCTCCTCGAGAGGATGGAGTTTGAGGCGAGAGATGAGAAACCACGAAGGGGGGTGAATTCGGAACGGTGATATTCCTTGCCGCGAGTGCTGCAAAAAGGGTTCAATTGGCATTGTGAGAATGTTAAACTTCAGAAACCGAATCTAATTCGCACGGAAAGGACGGATAAATGAAGACGGATTGGCTTGCAAAAAGGCGGGAATAAGGGAGGAATAAACGATGAACAATGTCAAAGAGGCTTTTACTTTGATCGAATTACTTGTAGTTATAGCAATTATCGCTATTCTCGCGGCGATTCTGTTTCCAGTTTTCGAACAGGCTCGCGAAAAGGCGCGGCAGGCCACCTGCCTTAGCAATTTGAACCAGATGGGACTGGCGATCATGCAGTACTCCCAGGATTACGACGAAACCTACCCGATGGTGAGGGCGTCCAATCAAACGGGAAACATCTATGAATGGCGGTACGAATTATACCCTTATGTGAAGAGCACCCAAATCTACGCGTGCCCTTCCAATCCGGACAGTAACACCTATTTCCCCGGGGATTGCTGCAACAGCATCGAAAACATGCAGTGGCCGGAATCCTACGCTTGGTGCACTACGGAGGGGAATCCCCCCTACTTTGGATTTTCATGGAATGGAGGTGTCGCCATAAAAATGGCGCAAATCCTCAGCCCCGCGCAAAAGAATGTGATCGCGGACGCCCATAACTGGCATTGGTCGGATTTTTGCGCAACCTGCTTCGGAGCCATTCAATGCGTGCACAGCGGCATGGCGGATTGGCTATTCGCGGACGGACATGTGAAGTCTCTCAAATGGGCTTCCACCTACGCGCCGACCTGCTTGTGGATTTTCGACACAAGCAACGCCGCCAACGAAGCCTATTGCGCCCAAGGGGTCAACTACGTTCCGCAAAACTGTAAGTGATCTCAATCGATTTCCGCCGGTCCGACTGTTTGCGGGCCGGCCTTTTCATGCATGGGCATACGAATCAAACGACAAAAAAACGCTCTATGGGGAGGTTTGTGGAAAATTCCTCGTATAATCCGGAATGATGCATGATAAAAGATACCGAACTCTACGTTTAAATATTGGGAATAACGCTTCACATCGGATTCCCGCCTTATAACCTTGCAATACCCTAAAATGAGAGTTATTTAACCCCTATACGTACACGATAGCTGAAATACCATGGCTTTGGGGAATCCCCCGGAATCTCTCGACATAATGCACGAAACTCCGTGATGCCTAATTCCTCTTCCGTGATTCCCGCCTTTAAAAGGAATTCCACCCCTCCTTGGCTGAGCAACAGACCTACGAGACGATCTGCGGTACCGGTTTCCATCCGGTGCATGCAAATTTCACGCACATACTTAAAATAACCGCAGGACTGAATGTTTACCAGATGCTTGTCTTTGCTCCAGCGTTGAATCGGCTGGGGACGATTCTGATTCCGTTCCAAGGATTTGATTTTGGCGATTGTGTTTCGATACGCCTGTTCCGCTTGTGGGTTAATCACGGGCGGCCAGTCGCAGTCTATCGGTGCGATAAGCCCTCCTGTTTTCAAAATGCGATTCACTTCGGAAAGAGTGGAGTTCGGCTCCATCCAATGAAAGGATTGAGAGCAGCAAACGATATCGGCGGTATTTTGAGTAAGAGTGGTATCTGCGGAATGACCGTCGACATAACGAATATCGGTACCCTTTTCGTTAGGTTCGGATTTTTCGAGGGCAACTTTCCGCATATCCGGGTTGGGCTCCACTCCGATAACCTCCTTGGCCTTGCCAATCGAGCGCAAAAAATCAGCGATGGATATGGATTGTTGCGCCCCGACAGGCATATCCCCCTGCGAATCAATTCGCGGCTATCAAATGCGCGAAATCCGCCTCCGCGGATTTCAAAAACGCACCCATCCCCAACCCGCGAAGGCGGGTTTTGCATGTTTGGCAGGCGCGGTTTCAACCGCCGGCGCACAAAAAATCAGCGATGGATATGGATTGTTGCGCCCCGCCAGGCATATCCCCCTGCGAATCAATTCGCGGCTATCAAATGCGCGAAATCCGCCTCCGAGGATTTCAGAAACGCACCCATCCCCAACCCGCGATGGCGGGTTGGGATGCGTGTTTCAGAGGAGTGGTTTCAACCGCCGGCGCGCAAGAAGTCATCGATGGATATGGATTGTTGCGCCCCCCTTCAAGCCGTCCGAGACGTGGGTTTGAGCGGCAAGGTTCCGTTGGAGAAATATCTTCTTTGGAAGTACAAAGCCACATTCACCAAGCTGATCAGAACGGGGACCTCCACCAAAGGACCGATCACCGCTGCGAATGCCGCTCCCGAATTGATGCCGAACACCGCCACCGCCACGGCGATCGCAAGTTCGAAGTTATTGCTCGCCGCTGTGAACGAGATCGTGGCGGTCTTGGAGTAGTCCGCCCCCATTTTGCCTCCCATGTAAAATGAGATCAGGAACATCACCACGAAATAGATCAGCAACGGGATTGCCACACGCACAACATCCATGGGGATGCGCACGATGTAACCCCCTTTGAGCGAAAACATCACGATGATGGTGAAGAGCAACGCCACAAGCGTGATTGGGGAGATGCGCGGGATGAAACTCCTTTCGTACCACTCCTTTCCACGCGCGCGGATCAGAGAGAAGCGCGTGATGATGCCTGCGGCGAAAGGAATGCCTAGGTAGATAGCCACGCTCTCCGCTATCGCCCCGATGGTGATCTTGGAAAGATCCACGCCTGTGAAATGCACCCCGAAGAGCGGCGGCAGCACTTTGATGAAGAACCAAGCGTAAACCGAATAAAACAGCACCTGGAAGATGGAGTTGAACGCCACAAGCCCTGCGGCGTACTCCGTATCCCCTTTGGCAAGCTCGTTCCAAACGATGACCATCGCGATGCATCTCGCCAAGCCGATCATGATGAGTCCGATGGCGAACTGCGGTTTGTCCGCAAGGAAAGCCAACGCCAATGCAAACATCAAGAGGGGTCCGATGATCCAGTTCTGCACCAGGGAGAGAAGCAATATCTTCCAGTTGCGAAACACCTCCCCCAACTCCTCGTACTTCACCTTGGCGAGAGGCGGATACATCATCAATATCAAGCCAATTGCAATAGGGATCGAAGTGGTTCCGACGGACATGCCGGTGATATCGCGCACCACCGAAGGCACGAAATACCCCAGTCCCACTCCGATCGCCATGGCGAGAAAAATCCAGAGGGTGAGAAACCTATCCAGGAAGGATAACTTTCCTCCCATGCGAGGATGACAGTTGGGAGCCGTTCCCTCTTTGCCGGCGCTCATCATAACTCTCCTTTTGGCTTTGAAGCCCGAATAAATGCGCTCATGACCTTTTCATTCATTTTTTGCTTCTCCTCGTCCGGCAGATCGATCAACTCAGGAGGGTTGCCCAAAATTGACGCCAAATCCTCGAAGGTGTATTTACGAGTGGGTTCCGCCGAGCATTCCGTGAAGCCGGCATTGGAGAGCAGAGAGAGATACTTCTCTTTTCGTAGCGCTCCCGCCACACAGCCGACGTATGCCGATGGGTTCTTGCGAATGAACTCTGGTAATTCGCCCTCCGTTACGATATCCGAAACGGCGAATCTTCCGCCGGGTTTCAGTACCCGAAACGCTTCGTGGAACACCGACATTTTGTCTCCGGAAAGATTGATGACGCAGTTGGAAATAATCACATCCACCTTGTTATCGGGAAGCGGTATCGCCTCGATGTTCCCCTTAAGAAACTCGACGTTTTCGATCCCGCTTTCCGCTTTGTTCCGATTTGCCAATTCAAGCATCGCGTCGGTCATATCCAAACCATATGCGAACCCGGTTGGCCCCACTCGCTTCGCCGATAACAATACGTCGATGCCGCCACCGGAACCGAGATCCAAAACCGTCTCGCCCGGCTTCAACTCAGCCAAAGCCGTCGGATTGCCGCAACCCAGGCTCGCCAATAAAGCCGCCTCGGGAATTTCCGACGCTTCCTTGTCCGAATAGTGACCGGAAACCATTACATCCGAACTGCAGACGCTTTCACCAAGGCCTTTTTTCCCGCCTATTCCAAATTGTAAGTTCGATAGATCCTCGCAACACGGGGAATCCCCGCCGCAGCAGGACGCCCGTTGACCGTTTAAAACCTTGATCGCCACTTCACCGTATTTTTCACGAACCAGATCGCGCACATCCGAACGATCCGTTAAATGACTGTTCGATTCCATGCTCAGCCCCCTATGAGAGAAAAAGGATAATTTTGCGTGAACTCGGCACGCTTATTGTTATTATACTTCTATAATTATCGAAATGTCACCACTCTTGTAAATAAACGCATTGGAATTTATTGTCTTCTCTTCAATCCATCCCCGAAAAGCAAATGCCGTTTGTAAGGGGTAGGTCGACGCTTCGTTGCGCCGACCTGGTTGGATTATTTGACGGAACTCAGCGGCACGAATTGATGGGAACGGTAATATTCCCGATACGCATTCATCAATGCTTTGCGGTAGGCGTGTTCCTTCTCTCTGTCAATCGGATGGTACACCCGAACCGTCCTCAATAGCTCCTCCGATCCCTTCTCGCTTAAGGGAACTCCGTTTTTCATGCATTGTTCGAAAATGAGCATCAATCCGGGGATCTCCACTCGTTCCCCGTCAATCGTTAACACCGAGGCGGGAATGGGGCTGGAACAGGAGCACACGCCTTCCTTCGGCGAATCGTTCTCGATGGCGGCACCGTTCTCCATGGCGAGAATGGCGTCCACCTCCTCGGCAATCCTTTCGGCGAGCACCCTCACCGCCTCCTCGTCATCGGCGTTCATATTTCTCGCGGAACGATGGCATTTTGATAATCTGTCCGCACCGATGACATCCTCCACGACCAGCGCCGCATTCACCGGCCCGCTGTATTGCTCGGTTCCCCACTTGGCGCACCGTTTGTCGCATCCGTCCACCGTGATGGTAGGGTGCGTTCTTGCGAAATCTTGCTCGGCCTCATTTCCAGCCAAAAAAAGCGGGAGGCAGATGGTCACCGTATTGTTCGGGCGCAATAACTCAAGCACACGTCTGGTTGCTAGACGGGAAATGGAGCCGCCTGGAATCTCCTCTCCGCTACAGGAGATGATCCCCACTTTGACCGTTTCCGAACTCATTGCAAATCCTCCTTGTCCTTGTATATCATGTGGATTTCCTCCTCCACATTCTCCGCAATCTCCCGTGCGATCACCCATCCATCCTCGGCGAGCGTGGTGGCGGTTCCAGGCTGCGCGCCGCGATGGTTTCGAAAGGCGTCCACGATGCGTATCGCCTTTGCCACCTCCCCGCCCGACATCTCCACGTTCTTGCGTGCGCACTCCTTCGGACAACCATCTAGGGTGATGCAGGTATGTTCTCTCACCGCCGTTACAGCCGCAGGCTCGCCTTTGACCAGCATCGCAAGACATATCGTATCGGCGCGATCCGATGTTAAATCCTCCACAGCCATGTATGTCGCTTCTCTGCCAATCAGACCGTGCACCTTTCCCATCCCGCTGCACGGGATCACTAATACGGTTTTATCATTCATTTCTCACTATCCCTCATTTATCGTTTATCCGGCATCCTCCGCCGCTTTCCTCTTGACGATCTCCGCATAAGCCTCTCCGTCAAGGAGGAGCTCCTTGTCGCTTTCCAGATCGGTTAATTCCACTTCCGCAATCCAACCGGCGCCGTAAGGGTCTTCATTGATCAGCCCCGGGTTGTCCGTCAACTCCAAGTTGATCGCAGTCACTTTGCCGGTCACCGGAGAGACGATTTCGAGAAGGGATTTGGTGGATTCGATTGTTCCCAACTCTCCGAACTGCTCAACATCCGCGTTTAACGCGGGAGGTTCGAAATAGGTGATATCCGTGAGTTTCTGCTGCACATAGTCTGAGACCCCCACTCTCGCCTTTGCGCCGAAGGCACGCGCCCAGGAATCGTTTTCATTGAAGAGGAATCCCTCCTTGGGAATCTTAAACTGGTATTTGTCGTGGGTGACGATGAGGAAGTCCTCCGGCGGCGCCAGTTCCATGACGGAGCTACCGGAGGACGCCTCTTCGCCAAGGTCGCGCTCCACATCCTGCAGAAGTTGCGCCACCAGTTTCAGCCCATTGGGCCCCGGAGTGAGTCCGCTTTCCGGATCGATTCCCAAATCCCTCGCCGCCTCGGAAACAAGGATTTTCCTTTCAACCTTGGCGTTGCATCTATTTGCCAGTTTGGAGGCGCAACGAGTGTTGCATCCATCAATGACGATTAGGGACGCCGCCTTCAATAACTCCTCATACCTCGCTGGAATCGAGGCGAGAAGGGTGGGACAAACGATTTCGTCACCGGTTTTTTCGTTTAATCGGATCGCCAACTCCCTTGCCAATGATCCCATCTGTTTGTCCATGCCGGAGCAGGAAAGAATGGCGCGTTTCATCCCACCATCTCCTCTGTTCGAAGATTTTTTATCAGCGTTAGAATCTCGGATTTGGAGGGGAAGGAGATGGCGTCCGGTCCGCAGGTCTTTCCGCAAGCACGACAAAAAACCACGCAGTTGTTGGGGTTCGCCACCACGAGTTTTTTATCTCCCTCCCGGTGTTCATAGACCTGATGCGGGCAGAACTTGTCGCACTCCATGCAAAAATTGCATTTGTCATAGTCAATCGTGGGATACCAGGGGATTTTCTCTCTCGGAACTCCCATGAAGGTCGTCTCAGACATTTTCGCCCTCCGTTCGCTTTTCCAATGCATTCGCGACGAGTTCAATCGCCTCGTCGGTGGTCATATCCCGGATATCCAAGGGAAGCATATCGTCTTGCACATTCAAGCCTTCGGCAGCGAAAGCGTCACGAAACATCTTTTTCTGCATGTTCGGGGCGCATGCTGCGATGACAAGAGGGCGTTTGGATTTTAGCAGGTCCGCCAAAAATCGATCCCCATCCTCCTCGCAAAGCTGAGGATGGATCATGCCGTATTCCACCGGCAGTTCCACCCGTGCGCGATTGATGAAATCCCATATGTCCATTTTGGAAAAGCCGGGGCACTTTCCCGTGCAAACGCACATCACCAAGCCCGGCAATTGTTCATCCATTTTGATTGCCTCCTGCAGCGACCAGAAATTTCCCGATATCCTCCGGCGAAACCACCCGTCCCGCAGCGAACACTTGACCGTCAATCGCAAGTGCGGGGGTCATGAGCACCTTGAATTTCATGATCTCCTGTATGTCCGTGACCTTTACGATTTCCGCCTTTATCCCCGTATCCTTCAGGGCCTTTTCCGCGTTTGACGCCAAGGCGTTGCATTTGGCGCAACCCGTTCCTAGAATCTGTATCATCATGTTTTCATCCTCCGCCTTGATCGGCACGCATGTCCTCCATTACCAAAAGCCGAACAGGCACAAATCATATATCATTTTATATTGGCTATTTTACCATTATGCCATATTTATGTCAAGCTTTTTTCTGGCGCGTTGACAAAAACCCTTTTTTAAGATACCATATTTCTAAACCTATGAAAGTATGACAATGCACATCCCACAAACGGATTGGAAACGGGCGTCAACGATGTTCAAGGCTCTGGCGGATCCCACCAGGCTGAGGATATTTGAGTTTCTCTCCCCCTTGAGCGAACCTGTGGCGTTAACTGAATCAGGCGAGGTGCACCCTCTGCACGGTGCAACCGTCGGAGAAGTCTGTTGCCATGTTACCGGAGAGGACCGAATCACCTCCACAATCTCCTTTCATCTTAAGGAGTTGCGAAACGCGGGGCTTATCATTATGCACCGCAAGGGCAAGAATATGATTTGCCAAGTGAATCGGCAAGCCCTTGAGGAGTTGAGGAGCTATCTGGAGGGAATATACTCGGCGTGCGGGGCGGCATGCTGCACGGAGAGGGCGAGTAAGGAATAATGCCGGACTCGTCAACTTCTTCATACACATAACCTTATGGTTCAACGGAAAGTGATGATTATGAAATCCATATTATTCGTATGCGTGCATAACTCCGGTCGATCGCAAATGGCGGAGGCCTTCATGAATAGATTTGCAGAGGAACGAAACCTACCCTTGAGGGCGGTCTCCGCAGGCACCATCGCGGGAAGCGCTCTTAATCCTGTTGTCGTCGAGGCGATGAAAGAGATAGGGTTTTCGATGGACGGAATGAAGCCGAAGCAACTGACCCAGGAGATGGTTGACGGCGCTACTCGAGTGATCACGATGGGATGCGGTGTGAATGCGGAAGCCTGCCCTGCGCGATTCATCGTGACCGAAGATTGGGGGTTGGACGATCCCGCAGGTCAACCTATTGAGAAGGTGAGGGAGATTCGCGATCAGGTGCGAGAGAGGGTGGAGCGTTTGGCTGAGAATTTGGCATTCTCCGAAAAATGAGGTTCGCGGAAGCTTGAAGATCGCCAAACCGAATAGGATTGTTCCACACACAATCACGGTGCACTCTTTTCTGACATACGAGGTTCCAGCCTTGAGCAGGCGAAATGGCGGTGACAGTCCTCAGAGCTTCCCACTGAGGAGTTAGGGGTGGCGTGCAATTACCTTTGAAGAGTTGCTCGCAGGAGGAGAATTCCCGTTCGTCATAACGCCTCCTTCTCCCCTCCGCATTGAAAACAGCCATCTCGGGCATAACGTTGTCACTCATCCGGACGCCACAAGAGACCGCTTTGGAATTCTCATCGATGATACGCGGCTGATTAGCGGTGGGTTGTGGCGTGTCCGCTCCTTTCAATTCAAGGTGACCCCGATGATTCAATTTGGTGAGGTGAACCTTGTCGAGATTTAGAGGGGCTCAGGAAGTAAATGCATTCAAAAAATTGAGATGCGTCCATACCTAGGGGGTTTTTCATAAATTTTTCATAACTCATTTCCGCATTCTCCCATTCATATTGATTATTGTAATGAAGTCCTCGAAAAATAGATATCAATAATTGAAATCATAGCTATTCAATCTCGGGAACCGCCGTAATGGAAATGCACACTAGTGCAGAGAAAGGAAACGAAAATGAATGCGGAAATGAGACAATTAGTAACGATGATGAAGCTTGGCGAGGTTCAGCGCTGCGATGCGATGAGCGTAATACCCATTTTCACCACGCAGTCGGATGGTCTGGAATATCTCACACTCTCCGACGCTGTGCGAAACAAACGCATCAATGTGAGCGAGGTTAGTGAGAGCGGGGTAGTATCAAAGGTGAAGGTTACCAACGAAGAAACCCAGCCATTGCTCCTGGTTGAAGGGGAGGAGATAGAAGGTGCGAAGCAAAATCGCATCATCAACGCCACTTTTCTCGCCGAAGGCGAGAAGGAGACATTCATCCCTGTCACCTGTGTGGAGCAGGGAAGATGGAGTTCCAAACCGGGCAAATTTAACGCCTACAATAACATGTTGCCTCTCTTCATGCGGGAGAAAGTTAAAAAAATGGTTCATGCCTCACTCCACTCCAGAGGAATGAGGCACGCGGATCAGGGCGGAGTGTGGCAGGAAGTGGCTTATTGTCATGCCACGCATGATATAAATTCACCCACAATGGCGTTGCGGGATGTCTATGTGAAAGAGAAAAAGACCCTTGACAAATATCTTGCAGAGTTTCATCTTCACCCCATGCAAAAAGGGATGATCGTCTTGTTCAATGGCAAGGTGGCGGGAATCGATTATTTCTCTCAGGATAAGGCGTTTACGCAATCCTTTTCGAAACTAATTCGCAGTTACGCTCTTGAAGCGAAGCTTATGGAGCCAGAGAAGTCGGATGGCAACGAGTTAAACACAGCCCGTGAAATTCTCGAAGCTTTGGAAGAGGTTACGATAGAGCGATACCAATCTGAAGGGCTCGGGGAGGAATGGCGGTTCGAAAATGACAAAATGGCTGGCTCCTCGCTATGGTACCAAGGGGTGTGCGTTCATCTTTCCGTGCTGACTTCAAGACCCGAAAACGCACGGACCCAACGTAACTCTTTTTACGATGTCTGGTGATCCTCTTAGCAGTAGGCAACCAACGCCATTCGATGATGGGGGCGAAACCTCCCCGTGTCATTTAACCGTGACTGATTTAAAACGCCGTCGATATATCGTTTGAAAGGACAAACAAAACCAATATCATCAACAGAGTCAAAACATTCACAAGGATCAATGTGTGAACTTTCCAATTGGCGTACGCCATGATCATCTTGCGTTTCTCATCCGATGGGTTTTTAGGGGAGCATTTCCCATTGCGATAGAGGAACGCAAACTTTTTTAAGCCTCCTTCGATCCTGCATCAGTCGCTTTTTGATCGTATTGCATCGCCCTTCGATCATTTGGAAAAACGATCCGGTCGAAATGAGGGGGGTATGCAATGTTCAGCTACGCTACGACAGCTTGTATCCTCGAAACAAAAAGATGGTGTTACCATTAATGGATCTTCAAGCGAAGAGGAAACGCCTCTTATCATTCCCTTCAGTCCGGCATGCCACTCTCTCTAAAAATATTACGGTTCCCAGCCTGGGGAGGGATTGGGATTTGCGATATATGGATATACTTAATAGATAGGAATCATCATGATTTAGAAAACCTGAAGACGTATTTTTATTCTTCGCTTACCTTGGAACACTCTGCAATTGGATTTTTCGATTACATAGAGAGAATAAAGTATCCTGATATCTCGAAAGGCGAACCCTCCATTGCCGTAATGCAACTACAATACGAGGAGAAGATATATACCCATGTCAAATGATTTAATCGATGAGACTCTCGAAAATGAGGTGCAGCGCATTGGTCGTCAAATTCTGGAAAAAGCCTCCAAAGTCGCCCCGACGGCGGAGCGGATCAGTCTTTTTGATCGTATGGTGATGGATTGGGTGACACGAGATGAACAACTCAAGACTCAACTTCTTCGATTCATAGATGCCGTGCCCGCTCTTCGCTCTCCGGAAGAGATAGCGGTGCATCTGCGCGAGTATCTTCTCCGTCCTGACATACCCTTCCCGGATATTGGACGCATTGGCTTGGATATGGCATCCAGTAACCGTTTGGCGCTGAAAGCTTCCACCTCCATCATCAAAGCGAATATCGTGCATTTGGCGCGACGGTTTTTCGCAGGGGAGAAGCTTTCCGAGGTTCTCTCAACAGTTCGCGCATTACGGAAGGATCATTACGCAACCACCGTGGACATTCTTGGCGAAGCGACCGTCAGCGACGAGGAGGCGACGTTTTACGAGGAACAGTATCTGAACCTTTTGAATAGTTTGGTTCAGGAGGCGGCGAAATGGAAGAATGATCCACTACTGGACGAAAGCGACGGGGAACGAATTCCACCAACAAATGTCTCGGTGAAGTTATCCTCCCTGAATGCAATGCTTGAGCCTGCCGCCCCCGAGGAAAGCAGCCTGGAGGTGCGAAAGAGATTGCGCCGCATTTTCCAACGGGCGAAAAACGGCAATGTCGCGGTCAATGTGGACATGGAGCAATATTCCCTGAAGGATCTGACTATCAAGGTTTTTCGAGACGCATTGGAGGAGGAGGATTTCGTGGATTGGCCATACTGCGGAATCGCCATGCAAGCGTATTTGAAGGATACCGCTCGCGACTTAGAGAAGCTGATTGAATGGGCGTCGCGGCGGAAATGCCCTATTTCGATACGTTTGGTTCGAGGCGCCTATTGGGATTACGAAACCATCATCGCTCGTCAGCGGCAATGGCGCATTCCCGTCTTCACGGAAAAAGCCGCAACGGATCAATCCTACGAAAAATGCTTGACAATGATGATTGAAGCATACCCCGCTGTGAAATCGGCTGTAGCCACCCACAACCTGCGCAGCATCGCCCTTGCAGTGGCGTTGCAGGAGCGCGCCGGTTTGCCGAAAAACGCGATCGAGTTTCAGATGCTCTACGGCATGGCGGATCCGGTCAAGCGGGTGATAGCGGATATGGGCTATAGACTGCGCGTTTACACCCCCTATGGCGAACTCCTACCGGGGATGGCGTACTTGGTGCGCCGATTGTTGGAGAACTCGAGCAATAACTCCATGATTAGCCTTAACTGGGAGCCTGGAGGCTCTCCTGAGGAATTGCTGGCTCCCCCTCGTATTTCTGCGGATGGGGTGTCCCCGAAGAAAACTCGAAACTTTGTGAATGAACCGGATAGGGATTTTGCAGACCCGGATCAGCGAGAAGCGTTTTCCCGGGCCGTGGAGAGCGTAAGGGGGAAACTTGGCGGGGATTTTCCGCTCTGGATAGCCAATCGTCCGGTCCAAACGGGCGAATGGCTGGTCTCCGTCGACCCCTCCCGGCCGAACACGGTGGTTGGACGGGTGGCTGCCGCGAATCAAAGTCATGTGGATCAGGCGATCCGTGCCGCAAAGGATTCTTTTCCGTCGTGGCGAGACGCAGGTACGGAACAGCGCACGGCGATCCTGCGAAAAGCCGCAAGCTTAATAAGGGAGCGCCGGGATGAGTTGGCGGCTTGGGAGGTGTTCGAGGCGGGAAAGCGTTGGCATGAGGCGGATGCGGATATAAGCGAGTGCATCGACTATCTGGAATATTACTCCCATTGTATGCTGGAGATTGAATCCGCACGAATAGTCGAGAGTTACCCGGGTGAGGAGAACCGCACCCTTTATGAACCGCGCGGCGTGGTGGCGGTTATATCCCCATGGAATTTTCCACTCGCAATTCTCTCCGGCATGACGGTGGCAGCCCTGGTCACGGGGAACACCGTGGCGCTAAAGCCCGCCCCGCAAACACCTGTGATCGGCGCTTTATTTGTGCGGATCATGGCGGAAGCCGGGCTACCCGATGGTGTTTTGAATTATATTCCCGGCGAGAATGCGGTGATAGGGGATTATCTTGTGGATCACCCGGATATCGCCATGATTGCGTTTACAGGCTCCCGCAAGATCGGGGAGAGAATCTATCAACGCGCTTCCGTGGTGCATGAAGGACAGCGCGTTCTGAAACATGTTATCGCCGAGATGGGAGGCAAGAATGCGCTGATCATCGATTCCGACGCCGATTTGGATGAAGTGGTCAACGGGGTGGTGACGTCCGCTTTTGGTTACCAAGGACAAAAATGCTCGGCTTGTTCGAGGGTGATTTGCGTGGGATCCGTCTATGAGCCTTTTCTGAAAAGAGTGGTGGAAGCCACCAAGACCCTTCCGATTGGTCCCGCCGATAACCCCTATTATCGCTTGGGTCCGGTCATTGACGCCACTGCCATGAACCGCATTCGAGATACAATCACGAAAGGGAAACAAGTGGCGAAGGTCGCATTGGAAATTCCAATTTCCGATCCGAATGGAGGATTCTATGTCGGTCCGGTGATCTTTTGCGATGTGGATCCGAATTGCTTCCTAGCACAGGAGGAGATATTCGGCCCGGTGCTGTGCGTGATGCCGGCGAAGGATATTGAACAGGCTGTGACTATCGCGAATCAGACCGTCTATGGTTTGACCGGTGGTGTCTACTCTCGAAATCCATCCAACATCGATTACGTTTGTCGCGAGTTCAGGGTGGGGAACTTGTATGTGAACCGCAAGATCACGGGTGCATTGGTCGGACGGCAACCATTTGGAGGTTACGGGATGTCCGGCACCGGAAGCAAGGCGGGAGGCCCGGACTACCTGAAACATTTCATGGTGATGCGGGTTATCACGGAGAATACCATTCGACGGGGGTTCGCGCCAGACATATCGACTAATGAATAGCTTGTAATTCATTCCCTCTTTCATTGCGATAAACGATGGGAACGATTCATCCTTTTGGGAGGTGAACGATGAAACTGCTTCTTCCGCTCTTCAGTATGATATGCTTGTCGACCGCGTTAAGGAGCGTGGCTCATGGCGCGGTCATTCACAGGGAGGATATCGAATGGCTGGATACGCGAGTGTTTGACGGAAGGGGGTCCAAACTACCCCGTGTTTTGCTGGTGGGCGATTCAATTTGCCTCGGATATTTCGGCAAGGTGCAAGCTCTTCTCCAAGGCAAGGCGTCCATGGCGTATCTCGCGACCTCCAAGGCGATACCCGATCCCGCTTATTTGGAGGAGTTGAAGACTTTGCTAGATGAGTATAAGTTCGATGTCATTCATTTCAATAACGGATTGCATGGCATGGATTACACAGAGCGGGAGTACGAAAGCCATTTCCCCGAACTGATCAAGCTATTTCGTAAGATGCAGCCACAGGCGAAACTCATATGGGCGAACAGCACCTCGTGGAGAGAATCCGCTCCGAACCTGGATCAGTTCAATCCGAACAATGAGCGTGTGATAGCGCGTAATCGCATAGCCGATCGTATCGCATCCAAGGAGGGCATTCCAATTGATGATCTCTATGGTCTTGTGGCGGATCATCCGGAATGGAAGGCGAATGACGGGGTGCATTTCAACGATCATGGATACTCGGCTCTTGCTAATCAAGTGTCGGAGTACGTCCTCAAAGCTCTCAAGGAGAAATGATCACATTATGCGATCCATCTTACTTGTCCTGTTATTTGCAATGACCACGATATGCGCCCTCGCTGAGCCATCCACTCAAAAGGTGGAGAGATGGCGTGTTGCCGAGATCACGCTAACCGCTTCTCACGCCTACAAAGACCCGTTCGACGATGTGACGGCATACGCCACCTTCACGCACGGCAAGGTTGTGATCGTTCGACCCGCTTTTTGGGACGGAGGGAATATATGGAAAATCCGATTCGCTCCGACGGAGCTCGGAACGTGGCAATACAGAACAACTTGCAACGATCCGACGGATACCGGTTTGGCGGGACGCACCGGTGTCATCCAGTGCGTCCCGTATCGGGGCGATCTCGCCATCTACAAGCACGGATTCGTGGAAATAAGCTCCAATCACCGCTATTTCACCTACGCGGACGGCATGCCTTTCTTCTATCTGGGCGACACCCACTGGGAGATTATGCACGAGCGGTTCAACACCAGCAACTATCCAGGGTGTTCCTCGCAGTTCAAATGCGAGGTGGACAAGCGTGTGAAACAGGGTTTCACGGTTTATCAAACCGAGTGGATGGCGGGAGGATTGCCAAACCCCAATGAGCCGGTTTATGATTGGGATGATGGGATTTCCGATGCGGATATGCCCGGCTTTCACAATGCGGATCGCAAATTCCAATACCTCGCCGACCATGGCTTGGTGGTAGCGAACGCCATGAACTGGCGCGGGCTCATACCAAAATACAGCGATGATTACCTTAAAAAGCTGGGTCGATACTGGGCCGCGCGATATGGGGCTTATCCCGTCCTTTGGACCATGGGGCAGGAGACGGATGGTCTCTATCCGGATGACCCTCGAAACTTGGATGAAAAGTGGCAGGTTGTGGCGAAGGCTTTGAGCGAGAACGATGCCTACCATCATCCGCTGAGCGCGCATATGTGCAATAGCGGCACGACCGTCGCCTCCACGTCCCTCTGGCGCCTGAAACCCTACCACACTTGGTACGCCGCGCAGGTGCAGGGGGATCCGCTGCCGGTGGGGGTCGCTGAGGATTTTTGGAATTCATTGCCGACGAAACCCGCCATTCTCTACGAATCGCCTTATGAAAACTTCTGGACGGACAGAGCGGGAGAGCGCATTCGCGCGTATGTCGCCTTTTTGTCGGGGTTTTACGGGTTTGGTTACGGCGTGGCGGGAGTGTGGGACGATAATTACTCCGACACCCCCGTTCGGGATAGCGGCACCACCTACGATCCGCATTTCAAGTTCTGGTATGACGGTTTGAATCGCAAAAGCGGCGATGACATGACTCGTATGCGCGATTTCTTCTCTAAGTTGAAGTGGTGGAGGCTGATCCCGCGTTTCGGGGAAGCGAAGTGGCAGCATTTCATACGACCATCCGAGGCGCGGTTGGCGACGGATGGCTGGAAGACGTATGTCGCTTTCTTCTATAATAAGACCACAGACACCGGATCGCTGGAGGGCATGAACGATCATACCCAATACACTGCACACTGGTTCGATCCCGAAAACGGGAAATACACGCTCATAAGCGCGAACATCCGACCGGATAGCGGCGGATCCTGGGTGATTCCGGCGAAACCGGACGAGAGGGATTGGGCGCTTCTCGTTCAGGCGAACGATGTCGAACGTCGCAGCCAAGCCATCCTAAACCAAAGAGAGCGGTCGCGATAGAGTGGCTTCCGAACGGCGCATCCAAACTCGACCAGCCTCCCAAGGTGGTCGTCGGGAACGCCCTTGCGACGCCGAAAATGCGCGTGACATCCCCATGCCATTCATGGCATGCGTCGCGTTATCCTCGCCATTCATGGCGTGGCGGAGTGCGCCTGTTGAATCGTCGGGACTTCCTATTCAAGTCACCGAATATCCCTCAAAGGAGCGATGAGTTTTGATCATGCGTCAACTTACCCGAATTTGCTTTTCTTTCGTGTTCCTTTATTTGATATCGCCTTTCGTTTCCCATGCAAAGGGGATCGAATTCACGCCCGGCTCCTCCTTGGAGGCTTCATATCTGGTGTCGTCCGATTCCTATCTGAAGAGAGACAACGGCTCATCGCCCAGCGTGGCGAGGGTGGCAGACGGGAGAGAGATGTGGGAGTACCGTCTGCCACTCCAGCGAGGCGATGCGGAATATGTGAAGCTTGACCTTTCCAATCAGTATCTCGTTTCCATTTCGACGGACGGTCAGACATGGCGTCCGATATTCGATTGCACCCAACTCGGTCAGACGCCAGGTTCTCTCTCTTATGACTTAACCGCCATAGCGCGGGATTATGACGCGTTTTACCTTAGGTTCCAGGATCGCTATCCTCAAAATGGATGGGGACCTTATTTGACGCACCTGTGGCTGGTGGATCTCGGTTCCGCCCATGAATATCCGAAACTTATGATGAACATCAACAACGAGTGGAAGCTCTCGGGGCGATCCTACACGGTGGGGAAAACACTTCTTAGGAACCATCCCACTCGGAAAACGGTGTCCTTCACGAGGGCGATCCTCATCCCAAAGGGATGGACGGGCAAGCGGATATCCCTCTACTTCGCGGGCGGGACGTCTCAGGCGAAGGTGATATGGAATGGCAAGCTCTTGGGAATTGACCCGCAAAGGGAGGAGAACGTTTACGTGGTTCCTCCGGTCCGAGCAGGGGAGAGAGCGCGATTGACGATTCGCATGGAAGCTGGTGACTTTCGAAAGATTGGAATATGGGCCCCCATGAAGATAGGCTTAACCGATCTTGTCGCCACGCCTCACGCCGTGCGCACTTTGAATCAGCAAGCTCTGCCGCTGGAGAGGCGATACGCGCCATACACTCTCACAAAGCTCAATTGGCTTTCCGGAAACTATCTGCAAAGCATCCTCGACAAGCGATACGATCTCCTTCCATTCACCACCGACGCGCAAGGCGCACCCACCAACTATCACTTCGTACACGATAGTGCGAGGGTGCTACTCGCTTTGGCGGACGAGGAGCGTTACACGCCGGTGGTGCGGTTGCAGTTTGCGTGGCTTCTTTTCAAGGGGATTGCTTCGGCGAGATTGCCCGGTCCGAATCCTAATTACTCTATGAAGCTCGATTCGAGCCCGCTGACACTAACGCCAAATAAAACCGGTGGATTTCGTGTGGTCTACCATCAGGATAACACCGAGCCGGTGTGCGTGCTGGATGCGAAGATCGGCAAGGAGGAGCAAGGCTCCTCAGGGTGGCTCCCCGACTCCAGTCTCTCCTCCCCGGTTGATTTCCATCGCGGCGGCGAGATCGGTTACCGCATGGATTACTCCGACATGACGGGGGGAGCGCTAAGGTTCGGTTATGGCGTCGCGCAGCCGCTCATCGCGCCTTATGTACGGTTCCATGCACCTGCGGGAACGGAGGCGCGGGTGCGAATCAGCGGAATCGCCGCGCAAGGCGATTGGTTCATCCCATACTCCTGGGGGCCCGATAGCATGGTTCTCTCCGACGGTTCCATGTTCGACACCAGTCATCCAGCCCCGGTTTCCTGGAGCCATCCGGCATTCCATTGGATGATTCTGCACGGTGTCAACACCGGCGATTACACCTTTGGCAGGGCTTTGATTATAGGGTGGACTGGAAATCCGGACCAAATCACCTGTTCCAAGGAGGGGAACCACTTTAGCGATATCGTGATTGCCTACCGCGCCGGCAAGGGGCTGGATGAACGCGCATGGGTGATGCCGATCGACGGAATCTCCCCCGCGATGGATTACCCGATCGCCCTTGCGCGTTTATTACGCAAGGGGGACGGCAGGGTGGGAACACATGGATTTGACCCCGTGCGCACTCTGAATCGGGATGACACCGTCCTCGCCGGTTTCGCTGCGGCGGCGTATCTCTTTCGGAAATATCATTGCCCGGAGTACCCAGCCGCTTTGCGGCTCGCGGAGCAAACGACGGATTATTACATGAAGCTGCAGAAAGCCGGCGTGCAGAGCAACGAATTGTATCACCCCATCGCCGCGTGCGAATATTTGATCCTCGCGGGACAACCCCGGTACAAGGAGGATATGAGGGTTTGGGCGGACCGTGTGGTGCGAATGCAGAAGCCGGACGGCTCCTGGGAGTGGCTGAACTGGCAGTTGCGTTGCATGATCGCATTGCTTCGCGCATACGATACCACGGGAGACAAGCGTTATCTTCAGTCTTATCAAAAGGGGCTTGGCACTCTTTCCATCCGTGAGGACGGCGTCTATTGGAAAAACCGCCTCGCCCCTTTCGATGAGACCTTTGCCGGGGCGTTGCTTTGCGCCGTGCTGGGACATCAGGGCGATCTTAAGCCGATCCCTGCGGTAATTCATCTGGCGGATGAGGGGTTTCTTGGGGATTTCGGCTTCTGTCGCTGCTCCGACTTGGACGAATATGCGCTGGGGTTCTCCGCAAAGGGCCTACACCTCCCGACGGAGCCAAAGAGGATATTGGCAATGGGGCAATACGCAATTTACGATCAAAGCGGGGTGAAAATTGTGTCTCAGCCAACCGTTGCGGTGCGGAATAAGGAATCGGTCGGATCGGTCCGATCCGACCGATGAGAGAACTACGGACGGGTAGTCTTCATATTGCTGAAGTTGAGCTTACGCGCCACGGTGATGATATCCGGTTTCAACGGTTTCTGGTGGAAGTCAAAGCAGTCCAGCATGTTCTTCGAATCTCTGTCCCTTGAGGTGAGCGGCTTGAGACCGAACTTGGTCTCGATCAGTTTCAAGGGCGAAGTGAAGTCGAAATAGGTATGGCAAATGTATCCGGGTTTCGCATACGGCGAGATGATGATCGCGGGCACCCTGGGGCCAAAACCATATTCATCCACATTTGGTGGCGGGACGTGGTCGTAAAATCCACCGTAATCGTCCCAAGTGAGAATGATCACGCAATCCTTCCAGTAGGAACTCTCCATAACCGCGTTGATGAGATGGGTCACGTGCCACATCCCTTGGTCGGAATACGCCGGCGGATGCTCGCTATTCACAGCGGTGGGTACGATCCAGCAGACTTCTGGCAGGGTGTGATCGCGTAGGTCGCTGTAGAACCGCCCCAGGTCCACGAGATTATTCATCAACTTTGGGTTCTTCTCGAAGCTGACAAATCCCGCGAGCGGGTTCCATAGTGTGTGTATCTTTGGGTTGTTCTCGTCGTAGTATCTCCAACTCACGTGCGAATCGCCCAATAGCTCCGCCATGGTGGGGAAGTTATACACGCCCTCTTGTCCCGCCACCCCCGGAGGCGGATTGTTCACCATCCCCCCCGACTGCGCCGCGACGGTGTAGAGGTGATTCGGTTCGCTTGGACCCATTAGGGATGAGAAGAAGTTATCGCAAAGGGTGAATCTTCGCGCATACTCCCAATAGTTGGGTATCTCGTGATAGTCGTAGTAAGACAGTGTGTTCAGCACCCACGCTGGCGGCGGACCAGCGGGTGGGTTCCTTAGTCGACCGTTGGGGCCTTGCCCCGCACGTATCGCTTCGTTCTCCCCTGCGACTCTTCTCATGGGTCTGCGGAACCCTCTTCTCGCAGGAGAGAAGACGCCTTGTTTCGGAATCACAAGATTTGGATTGGGCTGCGGAACAGGTTGATTCCAATAGTAACGCAACGCCATGGGCCACTCTCCCCAGAGGAATCCGTCCATCTTGCCGTTGTCCCATGAAGTGTGCGCCGCCTGCCAGCTATGGTCGAGGTCATGAGGGATGAAGGTTTGATGCAGATGGAACGGCGCCACCTCCGGAGTACCGCCGGGATGATAGGGAAGCTTTACGTTCGGTGGGATGCCGTTGGCGCCGGGGTAGGTGCCGAAGTAGTGATCGAAGGAGATATTCTCCTGAATGATGTAGATGAAATGCTTCAAGGGCATTTGAGTCGGCTGTAACGCCAACGCCATGGAGGGGATGAAACAGATCATGGCGATCGAAAACACCGTGAGTACAGTCTCTTTTCTCAAGATATTACTCCTTTCCTGTCGCAAATAGGTTGAGTTGAAAGGTGAAACAAGGATTGGTATCTGGAAATTGCATTGGAACTAGAAAGAGGCGATTGCCAATTACACTCATTGACCTTGTTCATTGCAGCCACATCGCCATCGAAGGTCTGTCATTGTGAATTTGCAATTACCTCGTATGTAATCTTGACGAAATAGAACTGTACGAGTTCATCTCTCATTGAAATGAATACAGTACGGAGTCAAACGGTTCATCTGCTCATCGCCGTGTTAGACTCCTTCGAAAAATCAACTGAGATGGGCGCTTGCGCGGTGATGAACCTTTTTCCGAACATCGCCAGTGGAATTCCCTCCTTGTCGCATGCGAAATTCACCACGCCGTCTCTCACCGCGATCTCCCAGTATCCATCCGTTAAGTTCAGGGAGAGGATGGTCTTGCCATTCCGTTTTAGGATTAGAGGAGAGGCGCTTTTGCGCCCTAAGGTGACCACAGGCGGGCGCCCCCAATCAGCTATGAAGAGTTTTCCGGGCGAGCCGGGGGGTGAAGGGCTTAGCTTTTGATCGGTGTTTTCCGCTCTGGTCACCATCTTCAAGACATACCTTTTCGATTGAGCGAGTGGCAGACCGTCGAGAGACACCGCCATGAATGTGGCGATATGGCTTTGAGAGATCAGTGCGAAAGGACCGGCGAAAACCGGCTTCCCCACAGGAAGCTCCCCGCACACTCCCGCCACGGTGGAACTTGCGAAAGTGAGCGTGCCAGTCTTCGTATTGCGAATGATTTGCCGGGTGGGGGTGCGGAGAATGGGGGCTTGCGCCATGTAAGGGTTCACACGCACGCCCATCTTTTGCAATTTCGCCAGGACCGGCGCGATATCTCCGTTTTCGCTTCTCGGAACCACGAGGAACGGCTTATGAGGCTCCGAGAGGATTGCATCGCCAGCGGTGTTGTTTACTTTTGCAAACCACGCAAGCCGAAGTTGGCTGTTGATGGTGTCGGGCCATTGAAAAAGGTCCGAATCGTTATAATGGATCGTAACATCGTCCGGAGCTGGAAGAAACGAGTTTCGGAGAAAGGCGTATGCCCCCATCCCGAAAAGTCCCCACACGGTTGGATCGCATTGGTTAGCGAAGTCCTGCAGGATGTCCGGCTTGTCCGTGGTGCGATACCCGAAAAGTAAGACGGCATCTAGGTCCTGAAAGTCGGCGTAAGCCGCCATCTCCGGTATGGAGATGCAACGGTAACGGTTCGGCCAAACCGTGGCGTATTCCCTGACGACCACCGGTTTATTCTCCCACCGCAACGCGCTCACCCATGGCATGATCTGGTAGATGGAACTGCCGCGAAGGGGATTGGTATCGTTGTAATAGAACTTACCCTTCCAATCATCGCCGTCCGCGAACTGAGGATGATCCGCGTAATAGTTTTCAGCGGTGAAGTCCATCACCTGCGCAACGGATGCCACGTCCGGAACGATGTCGCTGGATACGACTGCGGTAATGGGAATCTTCACGCCTATTCCGCGCAGGTAATCCTTCATTTCCCGACAGTAATCCCGCTGCAAGTCGAAAAGAAAACGGACGGTGTCGGCAATGCGGGTCGGCGCGCGTCGCACATCCGTCACATTGGAATCGGAGGGCGGTGCGGGAGTCAACAAGCCCAGCATCACGGAGCCTTTGCTTGGATCCTCCTGATCCTGCAACACCGTATCCGCCCCCATCATCCCCCAAGCCGTCTTAAGAGCGGGGCGGTTGAGGTATTTTTTGAGCAACCACTCCGACCAAAGCTTGTTTAATTCGGTTTCATACGGCTCGGGGAGGTTATCGAGGGTATCCGCGTTCATGAACATTCCGCTCTCGTTACACACCTCCAGAAGCGCCAGCGCGGGATCGTCCGCGTAGCGCAATCCGGTGTATGGGTTTTTATGCAACAGCAGTTCCCGGGCGTATTCCTCCTGGAGTTTGATCAGTCTCGGATCGAAGAAGACCTCGGGCTTGGCGGCTCTTCCCAATTTCCGCCACGCGGGCACGTCGTCGCCCTTTTTGAAGGTGCGAAAGTCGATCAGGTCGAAGTAATAATAGATGCCCAGTGCGCGAAGGCGGCTTGTCCAGTAATCGAGAAGGTCCAGCTTGGCTGGGTCGAGATGGCGGCTATCGTCCTTGCCCGGAACATCCAACAATCCCCCGTATGAATCCAGCGCCTCGAAACGGACCATGTTCACGCCAGCCCTGGCGAAAACACGCGTCACCTTGTCGATCTCCGCCTTGGAGCAAAAAACGCTCTGGCTGCTGACGTTCACCCCCCAGAATTTCGCGCGACGCCCGTTGCTCCAGTGAAAATGGCCGTCGGATCCCACGCGAAGAAATCCGTTTTTCCCCGCAGGAGGTGAGAGCAAGAAGCTGAAGTTTACAAGGGATGAGTCCGGAAACAGCCCGGAATTTGGCGAAATACGCCCAAGGCGGTCGGACGCATTTGATACGCCGACCGCCTGGATGAGAACTATCATCGCCGTGAGGAGAAAACCAAAACGGCATTCACTCTTCAAAAATTTCATTGCCGATACTGATTACGTGAATTCACCTTCGATGCTGAAAAACCCGTTGCGTGAAAAGCGAGCGTCATTCATTGGGCACTGGTTTGATGAAGCCCCCCTTTATTCCGACATCCATGAATTGATCGCAGTTGTACGGAATGGGGAGATCCCAACCCCTCTCATTGTTGACATACTTGATGGCTTCCCATCCGAACTCCTCGGGGGTGAGTCCTTGAATCATGTACCCCATATTCGAGGATCGCGAGGCGGTTGTTTTTTGAATCGAGGAGACGATCTCCTTGGCGTTCTCTCCTACGAATACGTCGTCGAGATCAATATCGCCGGATTTATAGGTTACTCGAACTTTCATTCCTCAAAGCTCCTTTCCCAAAAAATGCTAACTCCATTCAATGCAAGGAGGCGACACGAAATCCAAATATCTGCCGCGCACGTCGGCTGCGATCGCGTCTCCCTTATGAACCATTACGCGAAATAGAAAGCGCATCGTTTGACCTTTTTCCAATAGGTAAGCGCCATTAAGCCTCCGGTGCGTAAAATCCGAGAGCGCGAAAGGATTAACCGTCATCAGCCCGTAGTTGCGCGCATGCCACCAGGCGGGATGCCTGAAGCTATCCTGATGATCCATCACCGCGATCCCGACCGTCCGTCCCTGCACCTCCCCGTAATAGTCGCACCAATGCGCGGGGCGACCCCATATCTCCGCCTCGTCTTTACCGCCGTAGCTGTTCTCGAAGTGACCGCCGTGAGCCGCATCCATGGATGTCGCCACCCTCACAGCGATCACGCCACCCTCCTTGGTGTCGCCAAAAATGACATCCTTCTCCTCCGCGCAAAGCTCCAAATCCACATCCATCAGACGGAACTGGGGGCATGCCCTCCAAAAGGTGAGTTTCAATCGCTGTGTGAGCAGATAGTCTCCGTTTCGTCCCACCCATTGTGAGAGGGTGGCTAGGCGTCCGTAAACCGCGCCGCTGGTTAACTCTGTGATCTCCGAATGGATTGTGGATGCGTGCCCCTTCTCCTCCGACCAGTTATCCTCTCCATTCACATCCCCGTGGGCGAAGTAGAGGGAGCGGTGATGGGGGTGATCGGTCACCTCACCGGGAATGTCCTTCTCGATGGGCCAGGCTCGCGTGACGGGGATTCCGCCGGGAGCCAACACGGGATAAATCCAAGGGCGTGCGGGGGTGTCGGCGTAGCGATAGGCGACGAACCTCTCTCCATCGAGATTCACCTCCACCTCCTTGCCGGTATCCTTCAAGGTGACCGCGTTATCGAAATCGACCTGGACCGGTTCAAGATGAAACTCCCTATCGGAGTCGGAGGATGGCAGGATGAGAACATACCCCCCCTCCCCCCTTTGAACGGGAACTGTGGTTTCACCAATTCGCACCGCCTGCAGGTTCTCGGATGCATGAGTCGCAAAATGAATAGGACAATGCAGACGAGGGTGAGCCCCCGATTTTATGGAAATGAGAGTGTTTGACATGCTTCATATCCTCGACTTGACACTTGATACCTTAATGATACCGAACATCTCCAAGGAATGAGAACCGTCCGTAAGCGGATTTCGGATTTGTTTCCTTCATCCGTCAGATGCCATGCAACCATGCACCCTCCATTTTGAACAGCTTTGCTCCTCCGTAAAAATATATTTTTTACCAAACGAACCCAAGGAATCTTCAACTCATTCCTCGGAGTCCATGGAAAATTCACGGGCGGCACGGATTTCCGAAAGGCGGAAAGGGTATGTCTTCGGAAGATTCATAATATTAGGTATTCAATAAGCATATTTTACTACTCGTAGCATAAATGAGGAATCGATTATTTCACATGACCGGTTCCGGAGGTTAAACTCATAGCAAGGATATGCAGGCTGGACAGGATAAGATTCCACTGAACTTGCGGCATGCTTAGAGAGGTTTTATCGGCAAATCATGCGAAATGTGCAAAGCCCCTTCGCGTGCCGAGGGATTTTACGTTCTTGTTAGGCGCGGTTTCAACCGCCAACCAGGTAAACCATCATTTGGCGGGTTCAGCGAACGGTAGGAGTTGCTCGCAGATTGAGCAGCAAACAATCCTTTTAAATTGTTACGTAGCTACTTTGTTATGGAAAACACTCATTTGACCAAGGCGGAGCAAATCCTTAATCGGCATATTGACGGACTTTTGGCTTATGTCAAGTATAAAGTTACGAACGCATCCGCTGAGGGGTTGAAATCACTGATCCGGCAAATCAAGTCAAACGCCAAAGGCTTCAGGAGATTCGTCATTTTCAGGATTGCGGTCTTGTTTTTCCTAGGAAAGCTTGATCTCAGTCCGCAAACTTCCCCATAGAGCCTTTAAAATAATGTATTGACATAAACATACCTCCATATTATAATTTGACACATAGGGAGGCAACATGATATGGACGATCAAATTCGGGACATCTTATTATCCACCACCGAGGAGATGCTTGAAGCGCATGAATAGGACCGAAATGGAAAAAAGTTTCTGGTCGATTCTCAACTCATCTAGCCGACACCTTTCACATTCCTCAAAAACTGGAGCCGGTGAATCTTTTCAAAATTATTTCTCCATGCGATGTTCTCTTCTCTCCGGCCACGAGGTTTCGCCCGTAACGGATGTTCCGCTTATCGTTAGCGTGGCGCCTGCCTTCACTGCGGATTGCAGCGCGCTTAAGAGATTGGACAGGGAAGCGTTCTTCGCATCAACCAGCAGGAATTTGTACCGGGCGTTATCGCATGCGCCCACTCCACATCCAAGGACTTCTCCATTGCCCAACCGCTATCGTTCTGTGGCTCCCCCTGCGGCTACAATATCTTGAAACTGGTCGGCAAGGGAAATCGGAAATAGGAATCGAAAGAACTCAAATCCGAACCGACATATGGGTCCGCATTAACTTTTCCGGTTTTTGCATGTATCATTTGATATATGCCTATGGATAGATGATGAACCAACGAATCCCTTCCGGAGGGCAAAATGGGTGTCGTGGATTTCTATTGTGTCTCCTGCAAGAAAGTCATCCCCGAAGATGCGACTTGCTGTCCCTTTTGCGGAGCGGACCAAACATATCCCGGATATGCGAGGAAGGCACAGTCCCAAAATATCACCCTAAGACTGCCCAAACCCCGCAGGTCGAGGCAAAGCCAAAACTGGGAAATAACTCTGACGGCTCTTCTTTTGCTTGCCATCCTCATCGGCGTAGGTTTGAACCACACGCCGGTTTCCGTTCCCTCGGGACATCGAGAGCCATTAAAAGGTAAACGTTTCCTCCCGCCCGTTTTACCGCCGCCGTCGGGTATTCAGCCCAACGCCTCCCAGCCATCGAATGCGCCTCCAACCCCGCCCTCGTCCAATCCATCCGCGGATACGAACGTCCCCCAACCTCCCACGGGAGCGAATAATCCTCCCGCCAGTACGAACCCGTCACCGCTCCCCTTGAATTTGCCTGTCCCGATCCCGGACATGGGCACGGTGAAAATAACGGACGCGGAGATAAACTTCGTTGGGGATACCATTGGAGATGACATCATGGCGGCGGGGAGAGTGACTATCACAAACACCACAAACCATTACGTCCAAAGCGTGAAATTAATCATAGGAGACTATTTCGGTCCGGAGTTGGTTCCCTTCGAGGGAACGGTGGACAACCCTTCGCCCATATTCGACACATCCATCCCTCCTCAAAGTTCGGAGAGTTTCCCCGTGATGACCACCGGTGAGTTTTCCGGTATGTTATACGGCCCGCACAAAATCAGCATGGAGGCGGACATGGATAACGGAACAATCATAAGTGATTCGGATATTTTGGATTAACCAAGGAAATCCGCCGTATCCATCTTCCCGTAACGTTTTACCTCCTATTTTCCCGCAATCAGGTAAATGATCGTTTTGAGGTACCGGGAATTGCGATAACCTCTGGCCTTGGCCTTCGCCGCTTGATCGAAAACAAGGTTTCTCATTGATGAGAGAGTTAATCCCCTCCATCAATCCACTGGTGAAATGGTCGGGGAAGTAATTAAGTATCCGCGTTGCATGAGCTTTAATCGTATTCGTCAGCCTCTTCATGCTCGACCCAATATCGCTGCTTGCAACCCATTGATACCAACTCTCCAAATGAGCGGAGGCGCTCTCAAGATTCTGCATTTCCCAAAGTTCCGAAAGATTGAGCTTCATCCATGAGAAAACTTGTTTTCGATGTTTTCACACCGCATCGTGAGCAGTCAATTCGGGGGACGTTGGCAAGAATATAGGTCTTGGTCTCGAAAATGTCATTTGGCCCTTTAACGAGCCTTGGTGTCGTGGACTTTTCAGGGATTGTCACATACGGGGCACGGGAATTCACTGCCACGGGGAAAGTGTATATGTATGTGAAGCACCCCCTCCTCAAGGTTGAATTCCACCTTTTTCACCTGGCAGGGGATGTTCAACCCCAAGGTGGCTGCAAAAAGCTCGTTCTCGTCGTACATTTGACTTTGTTCTCCATTATGTTTGGCTGAGATGAAGGCAACTCTCAAGCATTGCAAATAATATTACCCACATGAAACAGCGAGGAACCTGATTTATGATCCATTCCTTTGGGAGCCAACTGTTCAAACTGTTCTAAATCATCCTGTTTATACGTGGTGCCGCCTAACATTGGAATGAAATTTGTGACGACGGAGTTTCCCTCCTCCTTGACGATATCCGAGAAGGGGATCCGCTTCCGTTCAATCGCTTGGAATCTTTTCTCCGCGTATTCGAGTTGACTTGTGGTTAGATGAGGGATATCCTTCTCCAAATCCTTTCTGCAAATCGCTTCTATGACCATGCTCACGAGATTCGGTATCAAACCGCCTCCGTGCGCAATCATCACCCCCATTTCCATACCGTCCAGATGAAGTTGCGCTGATTGAAAGTAATGACCGATTCGATATTGATATACCGCGTCATCCATGGTGACTCTGGCGAGATTGCGCAAACTAGCGAATTGTTCGAAATCTAAGTTGTAAGCTCTCTCATTGGGGCAGAGACATGGCTTGTTCAGCGCGGATTTCATCACCTTCAAAGCGGGGATGGAGTCTTTGTAGGCGAGAGCGTAATTTCGCAGCGGGATGGGAAGCGTTTCGTTGATATTGGGATCGCTGCTTGGATTGAGATGCTTCATCTTCTCCGTCATGCGAGCCGCCTGCAGGAAAATAGGATAAGCGTTGTCCTTGATGTGAGGGTAGGGCGGCACGGTTACCGTATTTTGTGAATTAATGAAGCCAAATGTTCTAACCGGACATATAAAGACTACAAACATGAGAGCGAATAAGCAGCAGCAGTGTTTGGCGGCTCTTCTTCCTATTAGCATGCGTTCCATAATACGCCCCCTAAAGGAGTGATTATAACCTTACGACGTATGCCCCGACGTTCGGCCACGGTTAAACGTCGTTCATCCTAAACCTTCTCAAAAAGAAATGCGGGTCGCCACGGGATAAATCCCGAGGCTAACGGAACAAAGGGCGTGAACGCCCTCATAATCCGGGATGGCACGCACTATTGTCTTGGCTTTGGCGCTTGCTTATTCACTCCCCCGTTTTTCCATCCTTATCGACTTAATCCGCACCGTGTCACCCTGATGACCGCTATCCACCGGATCGATTCGCAGACGGGTGATGTCTCCTCGATATTCCGGCGATTTGCTTAAATCAACGGTGTAAACGTGATATTGGCCATCCGCGATTATATTGAAGCGAAGGCTCTTCTCATCGCTGACCCCCTGGCTGTCATATCGCGTCCAGAAAACCTGCGCCTGATGTTCACCGGTATGCCATGCGCCCTCAATCCGCAGGATCGGATATTCACTGGCTTTCCAGAAACCCTCCGGCCCAATCAATTGCGGATCATTTTGATCTAGCTTGATATTCAACTCCCCCTCGATGGGCCATCCCTGGTCCGTAGCGTTCACATAATGCCAATGCCGCCTGTCCGTTTTGAATTCGTATTCGGGTAGATATTCCTTGCGTGCATGTTCATAGACCCATTGCCGAATATACTGCAGACTGCCGAGAATCAGGGTGTAATGGAAGTCGTAGGTGATGTTGTGGTCCAGTATCTCCTCCTGCAGCGGAGCGATGTATCCCGTGGGACCATCCTTCGGTCCTCCTTTGCCCGGCTGTCCCGCGAACCCGCCGATGAACTGGTACGTTCCAGGCTCGTACACGCCCAATCCCCAATTATCGTCGTTCACCAGAGCCGCCCAGTTCTCCGTTGCAATCCATCCCGACCAGGGCATCTTCGCGGGGATTTGGGTGAGTTTTCCGTTCGTAAAGGGTTGATCGCCGTCGTAGGTCATCAGCCGCCAGTAGGGGCCGTTGGTGTAGATGGCGGGAAGCTCCTGCCCGCGTCCCTGATACTGCGTGAGATCCTTGCGGTGATTGTTGATTCTTCCGTGCACCTCGGCGGTGTTCCCTTTCAGCGTGATCCAGCTCTCGAAGGTGCAGCTTCCCGGAACGTCGTTCTGAGGCCACTGCATGGGAATGCATTTCACATAGAGCGAGCCGCCATCGTTTCGATATTCCAGCACTTTTGATCGATGTCCGTAGCAATCGCCGGATTGGATCGGGTTCCAGCCCAAACCCGCCCAGCTTGGATTGGGCTGCTTGCCCTCCGGAGTATAGGGGATGGGTCCGGAGTAGAAGGACATTTGAATCTGCCTGCCCCAGTCATAACTATTGACGACGTTCTCCTCGCTTCCGGTTTTCGAGAGATAGGTGATGGCGCCTCCGAGATCAAGGTCCACTCCCAGGCGAATATCCTTGTTTTGGATGTAGCTGATGTGATCCGCAGACGCATCCGAGACGCACATCAATATACCGACGAACGTCAGGAGGCAAGTCACAAAAACCAACGGTTGATAATTCATTTGCACTGGAAGCATTTCAAGCCAATCCTTTCCCGTTCTGTTTTCAATCGGAACTCGTTTTCGGTAGTTCGTGGGGACTTTGTCTTCACTTATAAGGTCTTTGTTTGGACTCATGAGGTCTTTGTCCTCGTTATAAAAGCCCTGATTTTGCATTTCAAATTATCAACTGCGGATTGAAGAATTCAGAAGCTTGGTTCAGTCGGCATCCATTACAATGCAAATCTTCCCTGACTGCCCCTCATCCGCCAACCGATACGCCTCGGCCGCCTCCGAAAGCGGGAGGCGATGCGTCACGGTTCGCTCGGGATGGATATTCCAGCGGGAAAGCCGCTCCGCCAACTCCTCCATATGATAAAGAGAGGTAACCCAGGAGCCGTAGAGCGTGATCTGCTTATGTATCAGGAATTTGGAGACCTCGAAGCTGACGCTTCCGCCCTCGCCCACATAGGCGCAGCGCCCCCAATCGCGAGTTCCCTGCAGTGCGAGCAGTCTCCCGGAAGCCGCGCCGGAGCAGTCTATGCTTGCTTCGCAGCCGGCGCCTCCGGTAAGCTGCATGATGCTCTCCAGGGCATTTTCATTCGCCTTCAGAACGTGATCCACCAGTCCGAGTGTTTTCGCCAATTCCAATCGTCCCGCCGCAATATCGGTTCCGATAATCGTGGAGACCCCCAGCCGGCGTCCCAGCATGGCGGCGGCGAGACCCACCGGTCCGAGACCGGTGATCAGCAGCCGATCGCGACCGCTCACCCCCATGCGTGTGAGCGCCTCCCATGCGGTGCCGAACCCGCACGCCACCAGTGCGCCGTCCACGAAAGTGAGGTTATCCGGCAGGGGCACACAGGTGTTTTCTTCCGCCAGCATGTAATCCGCGTGCCCGCCGTCGCGCTGCCAGCCATACGCGGCGCGTTTCTCGCTGCGGCAGCTAATCATGTAACCGTGCTTGCACTCGTCGCACACGCCGCAGCCGGAGATATGATAGACGATAACCCTGTCCCCCGTTTTGAACCGCTTGCATCCCGGACCCATCTCGGCGATCTCCCCGCAGGGTTCGTGCCCCGAAATTACATTGCGATAGCCTTCGGGCCCCTTGCCCAGATGCTCCCGATAGATCGCGCGGATGTCGCTGCCGCAAATCGAGGACGCCTTCATCTTCACCAATACCTGACCGTATCCCGGCGTGGGAATGTCGTATTCGCGGAACTCCACCGTGCTGTTTCCCGGCAGTATTACTCCTGTCATTTTCGCCATAATCTAACACCTCCCATGGTGTGAGGGATATTTTCATGATAATTGGAAACCATACTTAATGTACCTGAAAGGAGATGAGAAGACAACTCGATGGGAACTCTCTTTTCCTTGACTAACTTGCCATGAATAGCGATGTTTTCTCTTCAAATCCGCAATAATCGAGGGTATCATACACAAGAAAAAGCGGTTAATGGAGGCATTTCAAATGGATTGGCAAAAAATACGACGAATATTTGCGGAAAATAAAGATAACCCGCCGGAAAACGAGGAGACTACGAGGTTCCGGGTGATCGATCCGATTTTGGTCGCCTTGGAATATTCACTAAAGGATATCTACGCTAATCGTTTCGACGGATCAGGCGGGTATCCGGACTACACCATACTTCCCAATGACGAAAACAAATTTTTTCTTGAAGCAAAGGCATGGAATGTTCCGTTAAAGGATGATTTCATTCTTCAAGCGACGAGTTACGCCTATCATAAAGGGCATAGGTGGGTGGTGCTTACAAATGGACATGAGTGGCAACTGTTTGACAGTTCTATTCAGGGCAAATCATCCGATAGGCTGGTTCTGAGCTTCGATTTCAATCAGGCGAAAATCGATGACACCCCTCCGCATATTTTTAAAGCGATATGCAAAGAGAGTATGATATCAGGACGCACGGAGGAGTACGTTGCCCCTATCCGCCTAAGAGAAATGATTGAAAAAGAATTAGCCAATCCCGATTCCGAAATAGTCGCTGCTATACGGAGAGTCATAAGGAAACGTGAAGGCTTTGGCAAGGTGAATGGGGAAATGATCGCAAATTGTTTCGCTGAAGAGGCGCTAAACAATAATGCATATCCCATTCCAGTTCCATTCCATGTGGATAATATAACAAAGGATCTAAACTCATCTTGCAAAACCCTATCCGAATTGGAAAATGACGCACCTACAGGACTCAAACCCGTATCCGTTCGTTTTCCGGATGGAAGCTCCAAGGCGATAAGAAGCTGGAAGGATATGACAACAGAAATTTTGAGTTGGCTATCTGCAAATAATAAAATGCCGGAGATTCCATATTCATCAACAAGAGGAAAGTCATATTTTCTTAATTTTTCCCCGTATCATCAAAGAACAAAAATGAGATCCCCTACTACATTAAATTATAATGGTCAAAAGATATATGTGGAAACCCATGGGAGCGCATCCGATTTGGTGAGTAAAACACTCCAAGTATGCAAGAAAGTCGGATTTACAGGCGATGAATTCCGTATCGAAATAAGATGATGTTTTATCGATATGCTTTTTTCAAGATTGTCATAAAAACCTGGTGATTTATAACTTTTCGAAGGAGGCAATGGTATGAGAAACATCGCACGGATTGAAAGTTTCGTTGTCCTATTCATCGTATTTGTCATGATTATCGGGTTCCACGGTCTGGCGGAAGCTAAGCCGCTGCAGGTGTTCATCCTGGCGGGACAATCGAACATGCAGGGGCATGTGAACGTATCGACCTTCGCTTCCATGGCCGATGATCCGAAGACGGCGCCGATCCTAAAGGAAATGCTCGATGCGGACGGCAAACCACGCGTGTTAAAGAATGTCTGGATATCCTCTATCGGGTGCGCCGGTGACGATACGACGGAGCAGAAAGGCAACTTGACAGTAGGCTACGGCGCCTCGAAGGATGAGATTGGCCCGGAATACACATTTGGAATTTACATGGAGAAGTGGCTCAAGGAGCCAATTCTGCTCATCAAGACCTCCTGGGGCGGCAAGGATCTGAACACGGATTTTCGTCCCCCCAGCGCCGGGCCATTCGTGTGGAGCGACTACGAGTTGAACATGCGTAAGAAACGTGGCGACGACATTGAAAAGGACAAGGCGGAAAAGATCAAAGCCACCGGGGTGTATTACCGCCTGATGATCGACCATGTGCGGGAGGTGCTGTCGAATATCAAGCGGGTGGACCCGGAGTATAATCCGAAGCAGGGCTATAAGCTGGCGGGTTTTGTGTGGTTCCAAGGGTGGAACGATCTGGTCAATACGTGGACGTATCCCAAAGGCAATCAGCCAGGCGGATATGACATGTACAGCCAACTGCTGGCGGATTTCATTCGCGATGTGCGCAAGGACCTGTCGGCGCCGAAGCTTCCCTTTGTGATAGGGGTCATGGGGGTTGGTGGCGTGAAAGAGGATAACAAGCCCTCCAACATGAAGTATTTTCGAGAGGCCATGGCGGAACCTGCATCGCTTCCCGAGTTCAAAGGCAACGTGGCGGCGGTGCAGACGGCGCCATTTTGGGACGATAAGCTGGATGAGTTGTTCACCCGCGAGCAGGCGGACTGGCCCAAAGTCAATGCGATGGCCAAAGCAGAGAAGGATGAATCATGGGGGAACAAGATGAAGCTCATGCAGGAGAACTTCACGCCGGAGGAGTGGAAATACCTTCAGCAGGGCGCCTCAGCCTTCGGATATCATTATCTCGGCGCCGCAAAGATCATGGCGCCGATCGGCAAGGCTTTTGCGGAGGCGATGTTGAAGTTAATGCATAAGTAACTTTGAGGGCGTATGTGGCGTGTCGGTGCAAGTCCGCCGATCCGCCACAATGCTTCGTCTTCAAAGTTATGCACTCGTATCCGAATTACTCACCCGCATGAATGCCGCTTTTTTGAAATTGGCTCAAGCGGATTGTTCCTCAGTGCAAAGGAAGGGAGGCAACAGTCATATTATGTATAAACTCACGCCAATACTCATCACCTTGCATCAGGAGGGAGCGTCATGAGCGACATTGATATTCATCATTGGGACGATTCCCAGCCATTAACCGTTCCCGATCGCGGATTCGTCAGCTCGCAACCGGCGAATATTTGGGAGGAGGGGTTGATTTGCGGCAACGGCGTCATCGGCGCCAACGCGCTGAGTCGCCCCTTGAACGAACGGATCATCTTCACCCACGAGAGGCTTTTCCTGCCGATGGGCCCGCCCGTGATGCCGCCTGATCAGTCCGCGAGGCTGTTCGAGATTCGACGATTGATCGAGCGCGGGCTGTATCGACAAGCCACGGAACTTCAATTTAACCTGTCCGGACAGAGCGGTTTTATGTATCCGGACTTCTTCGTGCCGGCATTTGACCTTGTCATCCGCAGCGAGAGTAAAGGCGAGGTGCGCGGCTATGGACGTTCCGTGAATTTTCAAACAGGAGAGGCGATCGTTCGCTGGATGGACGATCGCGGGAGTTTCGAACGCCGATTGTTCGTCTCTCGAGCGGACGGGGTGGCGGCGCTGGAGATCACCGGATCGAAAGTCGGCAGTATTGACTGCAAGCTCGCGCTGGAGCCGCGGGAGCCGAGTGACCAACTGAATACTGACAGCGACATCGCCAAACGCTCCGATCAAATGTTCAAAGAGCACGTTTGCGACATCCGCACCACGGCGACCTGTTCATCGCTGACTTACTCGAACCGCTATCTGAAAGCCTACCCGGGGAGCATCCACGCGCTGGAGGGGGTTGCGCGAGTTATCGTTACTGGTGGTGAAACCGAAGCGGGGACGAACGGCGCTTTGACGGTCAGAGGCGCCGATCGCATCCTGATTTTGGTCGACCTGATGCCGATCTATGATCCGGACAAATCGGAAATAAGGAATATGGAGGAAGTCCTTGCAGAGCTTCCGGACGACTACGCATGTTTGCTCCAAAGGCATGCGAGACTTCATGCCGAAATGTTTAACCGGATGCGTCTTGATCTCGGAGGCGGCGCGGATCATCAGCGCACCGTGGAGGATTTACTCGCGGAATCCACATGCGAAAACCCCAACTTTGCACTGATCGAAAAAGAATTCGATGCGGGGCGATATAACATCATCTCCAGCACCGGTGAACTGCCGCCGAATCTGCAGGGGGTCTGGGGTGGAACCTATGTGCCCGACTGGGCAAGCGACTATACCCATAACGGCAACGTGCCTTCCGCCGTGGCGTCCAATCTGATGGGCAATATGCCTGAGCTCATGCTGGCATACACGAATTACATCGAATCACTCGTCCCCTGGCTGGAGATCAATGCGAAACATCTGTTTGGCGCGCGGGGTATTGTGCTGCCCTCCCGCACCTCCACTCACGGATTCAACAACGCCCTTGCGCCGGACTTCGCTGGGGGGTTCTGGGTTGCCGGAGCCGGATGGGCGGCGCATTTCTTCTACGATTACTATCTGTACACCGGCGATCGTAAGTTCCTGAAGGAACATGCATTGCCCTTTATGCAAAAGGCTGTGTTGTTTTTCGAGGATTATCTCTACGAGGGTCCTGACGGGAAATGGATATTCTCACCCACCCAGTCACCGGAAAACACTCCTGGCAACTCCAAATCCCAGGGAACCTTTAACGCCACCATGGACGTGGCGGTGGCGAAAGAACTCCTGCGCAACACCATCGCCGCGTCGATGGAACTTGAGTGCAACCAGACAGAGATTCCACGCTGGCAGCGGATGCTGGATAAAATGCCCGATTACATGGTGGATGATCGGGGAATCATTAAGGAGTGGCTGACACCATTATTGGAGAACAACGATAGCCACCGACACTCTTCTCAACTCTATCCGCTCTTTTATGGGATGCCTGAGGAGATAAAGCGCAGCCCGGAACTCCGCGCAGCCTTCAGGAAAAGCATCGAGTTCAAACTCGACAACTACTGGCGAAACAATCAGCGTGGTTTCATGTCCTTCGGTTTGGTGCAACTCGGTCAAGCCGCCGCCAGTCTTGGGGAGGGTGATCTTGCCTATCGGTGCCTCACGCAGTTGATCAACAGGTACTGGCTGAATAACCTCGCATCAATGCACAATCACCGTTCGCTCTTCAATATGGACATCAGCGGCGGCATGCCTGCGGTGATCCTCCAGATGCTGGTGGCTTCGGAACCGGGAAAACTTCATCTCTTGCCCGCGCTTCCGAAGGCATGGCCAACCGGAACCATCGAAGGCGTGCTGTGCCGAGGACGGATCGAAGTGCGTCGGCTGCACTGGACTCCTGCGGGCATTGAATGCGATCTGCGTTCGCACGTGGAGCAAACTATATTGTTGGAAATTCCCGTTGAGATATGCGAGATCACGGCGCACGGCTTCGCAACCATGCTTGCTCCGTCAGGATCGCCGCAACAGCGTTGGCTGACCCTGCCTGCAGAACATGTAGTCACTATCCGCATAACTTGCGAAGTGATTTCATCATAAATTGAAGTCTTTTCAGCAAGGAGGGGAAAACGAATGGATGGGCGGGGAACTGCGTTGTTATTGGCATTAGGATGTCTCTTCTTTGCGTGGCAATCGAACGCGGCTGCGGATACCGGGTTTTCCCCCGCCATTGCGAAGGTGACTCTGGATCGGACATCGGCGCCGGCGGGAGGGGCGATCGATGTGGAATACACGTGGGCGAATCTGGGGGATAGCCCCGCCTACAGGGATTACACCGTGTTCGTGCACGCCATATTCGTAGGAGCCACAGGCGGATCCAGTCCGTTTCGCTTCGGCGGAGACTATCAGCCCGCGCTCCCGACCTATCGCTGGTACGAACGGACAGTTTACACCGAAAAGCAAATCCTGCAAATTCCATCCGACGCTCCACCGGGGCGTTACGTTTTGTTAATCGGGCTGTATGATGATTCCGGACGGATTTCGCTCGCCGATCCCTCGCTGCTCTATGCCAATGCGGGCGCGGACAGTTATAAAATAGCGGAATTCACGGTGTCAGCCCCCAATCAATCCGTTCAAACGGAGCCTTTGCATCAGCAGTTCGTTCCTCTTCCCAAGGAGCCGCCTCTCCTTCCTTCAACGCCTGCACCCTCGAAGGAAATCGAGTTGAGAGGCGGAGAATGGAACCTTTATGCGGATAAAAGCAAGCCTATCATTTACGGTTGGTCCTCCATGCGCTCGCCCATTCGGTTCGGAGGGGGGGATAGCGGCGACGCGCCGGTCTTTGACCTCTATCGAATAACCGACCGTCAGCGTATTACCTCACGGTCTCATAGTGTAACAGTCCAATACGAACCCGAGAATAAGCATAAATCCAATGATATGCTGTACGCCGTCACGCTCAGTTGTGGGAAGGAGGTGGCGGTGAAGATGCTCTTCGAGATAGCCATGAAAGGAAACGCGGCATCTTTGGATATCCGTCACATTCGGGAATACCCTCCGTTTCAGTTCATGTCCGTCACGATTCCATCATTACTTTCCTTATCGAGTTCGATTCCAGATGCGGCATTAATCACCCCATTGGAGAGTGGAGGAATCATCCCCATCGCCGCCTCCGTTCCTCACAGAGAGGAGCTTTCTCTGAACGCGAACACCATCCGTCAACTGGTCATGATGCAGCAGCGAAACGCCGTCGCCGTATTGGCGCCTGGTTCATTGGAGGATATCCTTTCACTCCAAACGCTTCCATCGTATACAGGAAAAGGAATGGTCGGCTCCCTCGGTTTGAAATGGATATATCGCCTCACCGCAGAGGATGCCGCGCATCAAATAAGGGTGCAGCGCTCACTTGGGGCAAGAATCACCTTTCTTGCGGGCAAGGGTGCGAACTGGACAACCGCGGCGAAATTTGAAAGGAACAAGCTTCGTCATATACAATTGAATCCTATCTATCGTCATACGTTGATTTATAAAATCTTCTGTGACGCCCCCACATTTCAAAAGCCATCCGCGACGTTTGATCAGGCTTTAAAGATCATTCAGCGAATCGCCCATCTCACCGATAACACACATCAAATCGCCTATCTTGTGGGATGGCAATACACCGGTCACGATACCGGATACCCGTCGGTTGCCCAGGTGAATCAGCGATTGGGGGGAATAAAGGATCTCAAAAACCTGGTATCCAATGCCAAACGATACAACTGCATCGTGAGCGCCCATGACAACTACACCGACGCCTACAAGCGAATTCCCTCCAACGGATACAAGAGCTGGGAGCCGAATCCGGCTTGGGATCCCTCCGTCATCGCCATTGGACCGGATGGTGGGTTGGAGAAGGGGGGAGTATGGGGCGGCGGGCAATCCTACCTGGTGGACGCCCCCCTGTATGTCTCCACCGGCGCAGCGCAGGCGAGAATCAATGACACATTAAACCGATATCCCTTCCGAAAAACCTATCACATCGACGTGCTCTCCAGCATCCCGGTGCACAATGATTACGATCCGGCTCATCCGGCAAACGCCGCCGATTTTGTTCGAGCCGAGATCGCCATTGTGAAAATGTTCCAAAAGCACGGAGTGGATGTGACATCCGAACTCCTCACCGCACCGTTCGTGGGACCGATCACCTACTTTTGGAATCTGTGGCGACAGTCGAACCCCTCGGATTTTCAAGGGGAGAAGCCCATTCCCTTCATACCGTTCATCTACCACGGTGTGGTCGGGTATGGTGGAGGGGTTTCCTATGCGGAGCGGGATGGGAAGGTGATAACGACCCATGAGGATATCCTGAAAGCGCTGTTATACGGTTCCAATTGGAGCGAGGATGTAACCCCAAGCACGCCTATATCGTACATTCTGGATTGCTTCTTTTTCGTGAACATCCCGTGGCGTTTTTTGAATATGCAGACCATGCAGAGCTATCAAACATTGCCGAACGGCGCTATTCGAATCACTTACGGTCCGAAGACCTATGTGGAGGTGAATTACAAGGAGGATCGTTATCGAGTTGCGGTGAACGGAAGGATAATATCGGAAGACTATTTCACCCTCGCTCCGATTGGGAAGGGTCGTTGGCTGGCGTATTCCGAAGAGCCAAGGATAGTGAAATTACCTCATGGGATCGCGCACGCATGGATGCTGCGGGAGGATGGCGGAAAGGTGAAGGCAACTGTAACTCACGAGGGGTTCGCCGCACAGGGGCGCACGCCCTATCTTCTGACGCGATGAATCTCAATGTAAGAAAGATACAGGAGATAAATCATGCGGGTGCGAGTAGCGATTTCAGTGGATAACAATTCGATTAAGGCATTCCCTTCACTTCACAGGTATCGCTTTCAGGAAGATATTGGCGTCTTCGGACGTGAAAAAGAGAAGCCAGACCCGCTCCGGGACCCTGTTTTGAGATAGAAAGTCGCTTACAGCCTGATAGGCGACAACCGCAGCCTTCTCGCGGGGATAGCCGTAAACACCGGTGGAAATGGCGGGGAAGGCGATTTGAGACGCTTGCAGTTTCCGAGCCGCCTCGAGGCTTTCCCGATAACAGGAGAAGAGAGTTTCCGCCTCGTAATTTCCGCCGCCTTCCCAAATTGGACCGACTGTATGGATGACATATCGCGCAGGAAGAAATCCTCCCGTCGTGGCGACCGCCTTTCCCGAAGGCAAGCCATCTCTCCATTGCTCTTGGCGAATTTTACGGCATTCCTCCAGTATGGCGGGGCCTCCAGCGTGATGTATGGCTCCGTCCACTCCGCCCCCACCGTAAAGCGTGGAGTTTGCCGCGTTAACGATGGCGTCGCCTTCGAATTTCGTAATATCCCCTACGGCGATGATCAATCGACCGTCGATTAACTCCCGTAATTTGTGTAGCCTATCCACCGTTTTGTCCTCCTCTTGTATTCAGCATACTCCACGCCAAACTTTGCTTCCAGATGGAGCTCCTCTCGACGTATGACATAATTTTGAAGGATGATTACTACTGGAGCCAATGTCACGATTGCCCAGCCGATATCCCAATAGAGAGCGGCTCCGATGGTTAGAAGAACCTGTGCGAGATAGAGGGGGTTACGAGAGAAGCGGAAAGGGCCACCTGAAACGAGATGATCCGCCGCGCGATGGGGATGGATGTTTGTGTGAGCTTTGAGCATCATTGCGATGGCGCCGAACGCAATAAGCATGGAGACGACGGCGAAAAACCAACCGGCAAGTATGAACGGATAAGCGGTGAAAAGTCGAAGCGGCAGTAACCGCTCGAGAATGAAAGCGGCGCCGAAGCCCGAGGCGAAAATGATCGGCGGAGGCACGGTAACATGAGGTGAATCCAGGAAATGTTTTTCTTCAGTCATCTGTTACAATCCGATATGAATCTTTATGGAATGATACATTATCCCCGCAATTCTTATTATCGCCCATTCTATCCCAAATCATCCAGAGTGGCGGCGTCCAAAACTTGTCGTGCCTCATGGATGGATGTCGCATGATAAAGACATATTATTTTACCATTGTATCAAATTTGTTGCGGGTAATTCTTTAAGCTTGAGGGATGATTGATATATTCATTCGTTTCATTGGAGTTCACCATTACCACTTTTGAGAGCTATTGGTCGGATATTTTTGGTCTATTAACTCGCGAAATGATTGCATATTCATGATGTTGTGTTACAGATTATCCTGCATATGGTATCGTTACCATATTATTGTAACCTCTGCGATGAAAATTTTAATGCTTTGTATGGCGCTGTGGAATGAGACTGTGCTGTATGGAAGGAGCATTTAGTTTGACAGCTCGATCCCCTGAAGTATATTCTTACTGAGAATGCTTGTATATTAAAAATCTTCAGGATTCCCGTGACCATTACTGTACGCTTGTTCCAGCGGCATGTCAATCAAGGAGAAGGAAATAAATGAAACGCGTTTCCAGACGGGAAGCGATTCAATGGATGACTCAATTGTCATTCATGTTCTCGATGGATATGGCGAATGGCGTTGTTGCTTCGTCAAAAGGAACCGAAGGTATCCATATCCCGGAAATGTCTTGGGAGAATCAAGGGGAATTGTATATCGCGGGAGCTGTCTGCATCCACAGCCAGACCACCCCCAATTCCACCAGTATTTTATTTTATGCTTCAAGACCAGCCAGGGCGGTAATATCCTATGGAATTGATGATAGGTATGGGCATGCCATAAAATCCGATAAGCCAGATATTCGACACGAGATCGCTCTTGCCAATCTTCAGCCAGACACAATTTATCACTATAAAATTACCGTATCTGCGGAAAACGAGAGGAGTCAGTCACCAGATTTGACCTTCAAGACCGCGAGAACCAGGGAACAGATGATCGAACATAAGGGGGCTTCGGATATCAAAACCCTTCTGAAAGTGGTCGAAATCACTTCCCCCGGTGTGCTCGATCAATCCAATACATACTATCTGCTGACTCGCGATATCCATGCGGACAACGTCGCATTCTTCGTCGGCGACGTCAAGAATGTCGTTTTGGACTTGAATAATTATATTGTGAGCTTCGCGAACACTCCCAAAACAGTCACAGCAATGACATATAACGGCTTGCGGGAGGGGAATATCGCTCACCAT
>Ga0078972_1001453_pt2 | contig 51895 bp, 43 predicted proteins | sample YelNatPaOPGAMG01_FD_67568 | JGI IMG/M metagenome (GOLD analysis project Ga0078972, IMG submission 67568) | Hot spring thermophilic microbial communities from Obsidian Pool, Yellowstone National Park, USA - OP-RAMG-01 (SPADES assembly) (version 2) | ecosystem: Environmental > Aquatic > Thermal...
AACGAGAAAAAATTTAAAGAATTAGTGGCAAAAATTGAAGAGATGAAAAAGAAAGGCGAGGTTGATTTGTCTTCGGAAGAAGATTTGAGTTTGGCAATAATGAATTTAATAAGTTTGGAAGAGCATTTTTATTTTAGCGGCGTAAAGACAGAAAAGTCTGATTATTTCGATTTACTTAACGAAACAAGAGAGATACGCAAAAATCTATTGAAAAAATTAATAGACAAACACGAAGGCGAAACTTGGTGTATTTCTAAACATTTGTTAGGAACCACAATGAGATTGATTGAGGTAGGAACCAAGCTTTATTCGGAAAATAAAAAAGACGAAGCCAAAGAATTTTTTGATTATGCTTATAAAATTTATTCATTGTTCTGGGGCTTGCGTTTAAAACTGATTAATATTTCCGACCTTAAAGAAATGGCCAATAGTGAAAAACCATGGACTCTTCAAGACATCATTAATAAACTTGTTGATTGCTGCGATGAATAAAAAAATAATTATTATATTAATTTCAATTGGTATTCTTTCCGGGGTAGCGGCCATTATTTTAACTTTTTTTTATCCCTCTCAAGCCAGCGATAATAAATTAGATGGCTTCGCTAAATGTTTGGCTTCAAAAAATATTACAATGTATGGCACACCGTGGTGCGAATGGTGCCAAAAACAAGAAGCGCTTTTTGGCAAATCATTTCGTTTAGTGCCTTATGTTGATTGTTCAAAAAATCCTCAAGAATGTGCTTCAAAAGGAATTAATGGCACACCCACTTGGATTTTTCCTGATGGCAAAACACTGGTAGGTTATCAAGAACTTGAAAAATTAGCTAAAGAAAGTGGCTGTGAATTGACCACTAACTACTGACCTCTGAACAGCGGCTTTTTTTAACTATTGATTTTTGATATAATAAATTAAAAAAGGTCGATTAATTAAAATCATTCGGATGGGTGCATTTGTAGTGCGCTATTCGAATGTTAAAATTTGGGTTGTTTTATGAAAAAGATTGCTGTTTCTTTAATTGTTTTGGGAATGATGGCATTTGGTGCAGTTAGTTTAGCCGCCCCTAAAGCAACAGGCACGTCTGTTAATCTTGGACAGAATATTTTAGACGAAATAAAAAGAAACAGGATAATGACTAGAGAAGAGTTTGAGGCAAAAACCGCAGAGATAAAAAATTTAATGGAACAGAAACAAGCCGAATTGCGGAATCAGATTCAAACTAAAAGAGAAAAGTTGCAAGCTCAAATTGAAGCCAAAAGAAAAGAATTGAGAAACCGCTTGGCAAAGATTAAAGATGAACATAAAAAGCAAATCGTGGAAAGAGTTTATATTCAGGTGAATGAGTTGAACAAGCGAATAACTGACCACTTTTTAAATGTTTTGGAAAGATTAGAAAAAGTTTTGGAAAGAATTTCCAGCCGGGCGGCCAAAGCCGAAGCCAATGGCCAAGATATCAGCGCGGTTAAAACTGCGATTACTGAAGCCACCAATGCCATCAATGCTGCTAAGACAGCGGTTCAGAATCAAGCGAGCAAAGTTTATAGCGTGACTGTGAATACTGAAAGCAGCTTAAAAACTGATGTAGGAAAAACTCGGCAAACGCTTCATAATGATTTGAAAAATGTTTTCAATTTAGTAAGGACTGCTCAGGAGGCAGTGAGGAAAGCGGCTACGACTTTGGCTCAGATACCAAATATTGATGAATTAGAAATACCAGCCACCCAACCAGCAACAACGACCCAACCAACACCATAATATGGACCAAAATATTGAACCAAAAATTGAACAAAGTAGTAAGAAGAATATTATTGTTTGGGTGATTGTTGGCGTGATAGCGATCCTGATTCTTTTAGGCATTTGGTATTGGTTGGCTCAGAAAAAAGTTGTTACCCCAGTAACCCCCACACCCGCTCCTCAAGCACCAGCGCCAACAGCCCAGCCATCAGCCCCTCAAGTTCCAGCCGCGCCAAAAGAGGATTCTGTTTCATCGATTAATCAGGAATTGAATAGTATTGATACTGGTAGTTTAGATCAAGAATTTCAAGCAATTGACGCTGATATTAATTCTCTGTAAAAACACTAAAAATCTGACCTATCAAATAGTAGAATAAAGGACCAAAAAATATCAAAAAGCCTCCTCTGTGAGGCTTTTTGAATATAAATCAAAATTTGAAACTGTAATTTATTTTTTATAATTCGGTTTATTTATAAAACATTATTGACAATGGCTGGTTAGCGCATTAAACTTTATAAAGTTATTTTCAAACCATAAAAGAAAGGAGGGCTATCAATGAGGGGCGAAATATTAGCAGCTCTTTACGCATATGGCGCTTGCCAGAAGGCGAAAGAATTAAAAGTGTTTGATTTATTGAGTAAGCTTCTATTTGAATCTGATAGCAAAAATCCAAAAGTTTTACTTGAGTTAAAAAAGAGGTTAAAAGAACTAAAACCCTATCCTTATTACAAATTAATCGCAGAGAGAGATAATATCTCTAATCCGCTATCAGAAGAGGTAGTGCGAGCGTATTGGATAGGAAACGATCTTTTAGAAAAATTTTCCGCCAGAGAAAATCCGCACCATAACTTTTGTATTTTAAAAGATGCCGAAATATATTCAAAGGATTTTGGTTGGGATATTATTATTAAAAATATCAATCTCTGCCGAGTTTCTTGGGGTAGGGTAGTAAGGGTAGATGACCTAATAGAAGTGGAAGCGAGTTTGCTTGGGTATAAAAGCGGAAAAATTTTTGAGACCAATTTAAAAATAAAAATCAAAAAGGGATTTCTCAAAAATATTCAAAAAGGCGACTTTATTTCTTTTCATTGGATGGAGGCAAGGGAAATCATTTCCGAGCAACAGAAAGATAAACTCGATCAAATTAATAAAAATCTGGTCGTCTTCTTAAACCAAGAAAGGGTCTTATAGCCCTTTCTTTTTTTGAATAAATTATGGTATCATTAAAAAATGAAAAAGAAATTGATAAAAACGAAGCCAAAAGTCGCCATCATCTCTCTCACCTCAGACGAGGGTTGCCAATTTGTTCTTTTAGATCTTGGTAAAAAGCTTTTTAATTTATTTAAAGAAGTAGAGCTTGTTAATTTTTCATTAATAGAAGACAAAAATCTTCCGCCGGGGAAAATTGATGTGGCGTTTGTTGAGGGAGTGCCTATCACAAAAAATGATGTTAAACTTTTAAAATTGATTAGAAACCGTTCAAAAATTTTAGTGGTTATTGGCAATTGCGCCGCTTTAGGAGGCGTGCCAGAAATGAAAAATTATCAAGGCAAAGAAAAAACGATCCGGTTTATTTATAAAAACACCAAAGGTATCGCTAATCCGGAAATTAAAAAGGTTGATAATTTTGTTAAGGTTGATTTTGTTATTCCTGGCTGCCCGATTAATGGCGAGGAATTTTTGAGGTTGGCGAAAATTTTAATTACTGGTAAAATTCCTGAAATACCTCAAGAGCCGGTTTGTCTTGAGTGCCCTAAAAGAGCCACACCTGATTGTTATTTAGTAAAGCGTATGATTTGCTTTGGTCCGATTACCTTAAGAGGTTGTGGGGCGATTTGTCCTAAAAATGAAACTGCTTGTTTGGCTTGCCGCGGCATCTTAAAAAATATCAATCCTCAAAATTTTCTTAACGCATTAGAAAGATTTGCCAACAAAAAAGAGATTGAAGAATGTTTAGAGATCTTCGGTATTAAAGATGAAATCATTAAAAAAGTAAAATAAATATGAAAATTAGCATCCCTCACATTCATAAAATTGAAGGCGAGGCGGGTTTTTGGGCAAAAGTGGCCCAAACAGGAAAAGTGGATGAATTAAAAATAGAAACACTCACTGGCTTACGTCAGATTGAGGGTATTTTAATTGGTAGAAAAATTAAAGAAGTGCCTATTGTGGTTTCAAGAATTTGCGGTATTTGTCCGGTGGTTCATATTTTAAACGCTTGTGTGGCATTAGAAAAAGCTTTGGAAATTAAAATCACTCCGCTTACTATTCTTTTAAGAAAATTGTTTTTAGCCAGCCAAATAATTCAAAGTCATACGCTTCATTTGTTTTTTATGTCCTTGGCTGATTTTTTTAACATTGAAAACGATTTAGATTTGATGAAAAAATTTCCTAAAGAAGCGGAGGCGGCGATAAAAATTCGCGATTTTTCTTTAAAAATCACTAAAATTATTGGCGGTAGAAGTGTTCATCCGATGACCGCTCAAATTGGCGGCTTTTCTAAGCTACCCGATAAAGACGGTTTAGAAAAAATTTTAAAGGAGACGCCTGAGGTATTAAATGCGGCGCAGATTTTAATTAAAACTTTTAGAGATCTATCTTATCCAAACTTAAAGAGAGAAACTAAATTCGTTTCTTTATATTCAAACAAAGAATATCCTTTTTATCAGGAAAATTATATTAAAATTGGAGATGAAATTTTAACCCCCGCAGATTTTTATTCTAATAAGATTGAAGAAAATTTAAAAACGCCGCCCGCAAAAAGAGTTAAATATAAAGGTGAACCATATATGCCTGGACCAATGGCTAGAATCAAAAATAACCGCCAACTTTTAAGTTCTTTATCAAAAGCAGTATTTGAAGAATTTTTGAAAACAAAGGGTTTATCGGAAAAAGATTTTTTTGAAAATAGATTTTATAATCTTTTTTCTCAAGCCATTGAAATTTTATATTTTTTGGAAAAATCGCAAGAATGGATAAAGGAGATTTTAGAATCAAATTTAAAAGAAAGCATACCGGAAGTTAAAATTACTAAAGGTAGCGGTTTATCGGCGATGGAGGCGCCGCGCGGCACTTTATTTACTTATTTCGAAATAGATAAAAACGGCCGTCTTATAAACTGCAATATTATCACCCCCACGGCTCAATTTTTAACCAACATAGAAGAAGATTTAAAAATCTTTTTGCCTAATATTCTAAATCTTTCAGATAAAGAAAGAAAAAGAAAAATTCGTTCTCTAATCAGAGCTTACGACCCTTGTATTTCCTGCGCTATTCACTAAATTAATTAAATTAATTATAATTAACCATTATGATTAAAAAAGGAGATTTATATTATCCGAGCGAAGAGTTTCAAAAAAACGCTTGGTTAAATGATTCTTCAGTTTATCGCGAAGCCGCCCAAGACCCCGTTAAATTTTGGGAGAAAGTCGCCGATGATATTTTTTGGCAAAAGAAATGGGATAAAACCTTTGAACATCAACCGCCATATTTTAAATGGTTTATTAACGGCAAATTAAATATTGTTGAAAATTGTTTAGATAGAAATTTAGAAAAAAATAAAAACAAAATTGCTTTAATTTGGGAGCCGGAGCCAATAGAAGAATCGCCAAGAATAATTAATTATCAAGAACTTTTTAAAAATGTTAATAGATTAGCTAATGGTTTAAAGAAAATAGGCGTTAAAAAAGGCGATCGGGTAGGTATTTATTTGCCAATGATTCCAGAAGCGATCATCTCAATGTTGGCTTGTGCGAGAATCGGAGCCATTCACGCGGTTGTTTTTTCCGGTTTCAGCCCAAACGCCTTAAAAGCAAGATTGCAAGACACGGAAGCGAAAATTTTAATTACCGCTGATGGTTATTATCGGAGAGGAAAAATTTTAAATCTAAAAGAAGGCGCCGATGAAGGAACTAGGGAAACAAATATTGAGAAGGTTATTGTTGTTCAAAGAGCCAATAATCATATTTCCTGGAATGATGAAAAAGATATTTGGTATCACGACTTAGTGAAAAATGAAAGCGATTTTTGTCCGGCTGAGATAATGGACGCCGAAGATTTATTATTTATTTTATATACGAGCGGCTCAACTGGTAAGCCCAAAGGGACGATGCATGTCTGCGGCGGTTATACGGTTCAGGCAAAAGCAACCGCCAAATGGATTTTTGATTTAAAAGATAGCGATATTTTTTGGTCAACCGCTGACCTAGGCTGGATTACCGGCCATACCTATAGCTGTTACGGACCACTACTTAATGCGGCCACATTTTTAATTTTTGAGGGTGCGCCCGATTTTCCCAACGCTGACCGCTGGGCACAAATTATTGAAAAACATCAAGTCACTATTTTTTATACGGCGCCAACCGCGATTAGAATGTTTGAAAAATATGGTTCTGAAATTTTAAAAAAATATCAGTTTAAAAATTTACGGTTGTTGGGTTCAGTAGGCGAACCAATCGATGAAGCGGCGTGGCAATGGTATTTTCAAGAAGTAGGCAAAGAAAGATGTCCGATTGTTGATACTTGGTGGCAAACAGAAACAGGCGGTATCTTGATTACTTCTTTACCAGGTATTGGACCATTTAAACCGTCTTTTGCTGGTTTAGCCCTGCCGCCGATAAAAGTGGATATTTTAGACGACAACGGCAAATCCTGTTCAATCAACCAAGAAGGAAATTTAGTTATTTTGCCTCCATTTAGTCCAGGTCTTTTAAGAGGCATTTATAAAAATCCGGAAAAATATTTAAGTACCTATTGGAGTCAATATGGTGATAAAATTTATTTTGCCGGTGATGGCGCTTTGAAAGACGAGAATGGTTTAATTAGAATACTGGGTAGGGTTGATGATGTTATTAAGGTGGCTGGTCATCGTTTAGCCACCGGTGAATTAGAAGCAATTATTGATGACCATCCAGATATTACTGAATGCGCCGTTATTGGTATTCCTGATGAAATTAAAGGCGAGGTGCCGGTGGTGTTTGTTATTTTAGATAAAGAAAGATCAGTTGAGGAAATTAAAAAAGAAGTGATGGAACAGATTAAAAAAGAAATTGGGCCTATTGCTTTAATTAAAGAAGTTTATGTTGTTGACGATTTACCTAAAACAAGAAGTGGAAAAATTATGAGAAGGGTTTTAAAAGGATTATTAACTGGCACTGAACTCGGCGATCTTTCCACTTTAGCCAATCCAGAAAGCGTTGAAAAAATTAAGCAGTCTATCAAAATAACGGCTGATAGCAAATAATCATAAATCTCTAATACATCTTTTAATTATCTTGTCGTTTCAGGAAATATGAAAGATTTTTTTCAAAAAAATTCTGTGATGCCTCTTTTGGGAAACGAGGCCATTGTTTTAGGAGCATTAGAAGCGGGGGTTGGTTTTGTCGCCACTTATCCCGGCACACCTGCTTCTGAAATCGGCAATTTATTTTATAAAATTAAAAATACATACGGCGTTTATATGGAATATTCCACTAACGAGATTGTTGCCTTAGAGGCAGCGGCGGGCGCGGCTTATGCGGGCGTAAAATCTTTAACCGCAATGAAAAGTTTTGGCATCAATGTGGCAATGGACGCTTTAATTCCTATTGCTTACACCAAACCACGCGCCGGCTTAGTAATTGTTATTGCTGACGACCCCGGTTGTCATTCTTCTGCCCAATCAGAACAAGATTCTCGGGTTTTTATTGAAAATTTAAATCTTATCACTTTAGAGCCGTCTGATCCTATTGAAGCGAAAGAATTTACTAAATTAGCCTTTCAAATTTCAGAAAAATTTCAAAAACCAGTGGTTATTCGAACAACCACTCGGTCGGCCCATCAAACCGCACCAGTGAAAGTAGGCGAAATTAAAACTCCAACGATAAAAGGGAAATTTATTAAAGATTTAAAAAGATTCAATACCGCGCCATCAATAGTTTTATCTCAAAAAAGAGAACTTCTATCTTTAAAAAAAGCGGTAGAAAATTATTTTAAAAAAACAAAATTAAATCCCGTTATTGATGGCCAATTAAAAAGTTTAGGCATTATTGTTTCTGGGGTGAATTATCTTTATTGTCTTGAAGCGCTAAAAAAATTAAATGTCTCTTTGCCGATTTTAAAAATTGACACCTTTTATCCTTTGCCCAGCGAAAAAATTTATCAGTTTTTGAAAAATAAAAGAAAAATTTTAGTCGTTGAAGAAATTATTGGTTTGATTGAAGAAAAAGTTAGGGCTGAAGCCCAAAGAAAAAAATTAAAAACAGAAATTTACGGAAAAAATTTACTGGAGCCAATCGATGAGTTAAATTCAGAAAGAATTACCGAAGCGTTAGCCCGCCTATTAGGAAAAAAATATAAAAACCCTGCCTCAGACGCTTTTAAAATAACAAAGCAAAATCAGATAAATTTAGTAAAAAGAACGCCACGATTTTGTCCCGGTTGTCCTTATTGGTCAATCTTTACCGCGCTTAAAGATATACTTGATAAAGAAGAAGTTGTTTTTGTGGGAGACATTGGTTGCTATATGATGGGTTTTTATCCGCCATTTGAACTTCAGGATATTTTACTTTGTATGGGATCTTCGGTTGGTATTTCTCATGGCATCTCTCAAGTGACTGACCAAAAAGTAATTGCCATGCTTGGCGATTCAACTTTGTTTCACGCTGCCTTGCCCGGTATTTTGAATATAGTTAATAATAATTCTCGGCCTCTAATCATTATTTTTGAAAATGGCATCACCGCGATGACCGGTCATCAACCACATCCAGCCACGCCCTTACAATTTAAAACCCACGATGGCAAGGCGGAAATTAAAATTGAAAATCTTTTAAACGCGATAGGAATGAAAAATGTTTTTGTGGTTGATCCGGTGAGTCAAAATCAGATTTTAAAAGATAAAATTAAAGAATGGTTTTCTCAGAGAGGGGCAATGACTATTATTTGTCGGCACCCTTGTGTTTATATTGATAAATTAGACAAAGCCGCGGATTAACCCGTTTTTTATCGTTTAATTTTTGCCGATAGGCGGGGGAGACGCGAAAATTACATAAAATGAATATTTTAATTACTGGCGTTGGCGGTCAAGGCCTAATCATTTTAAAAAAGATTTTAAGTTACGCCGCTATTAAAGAAGGATTTTTCTTTCGCGCTTCAGAGCTTCATGGTTTAAGCCAAAGAGGTGGTTCAGTCAGCGTCCATTTTAGATTTGGCGCAAAAATTGATTCACCTTTAATTTCTTATGGTGAAGCCGATTTAATTATTGGTTTAGATCTTTTAGAAGCCGCTCGAGCAGTCAATTTTTCCTCTTCAAGAACTATTTTTCTGGTCAATAATGAATTTGTTCCATTTTTTCAACTTTCTTCTTTTACCAAAGATGATTTTCTAAAAGTCGTTCAACCAATTACAAAAAATAATTTTATCGTAGACGCATCAAAAATTTGCGAAGAAAAATTAAAGAGTAGAGTTTTTGAAACAATTTTTCTGTTAGGTTTTGCTTTTTCAAAAAAATTAATTCCTTTTAAAGAAAATTCACTCATTTTTGGTATTGAAAAATCCGTGCCCCCTAAATTTATTAAAGAAAATATTCAGGCATTTAATTTGCCCGCCACTATTGAAAAATATTAATATTGTTCAATTCTCGTGAACGAATAAAATTTTTATTTCCTGAACAAGATCGAAAGAATACATTTATGTAAGATTGCTTCGGCTGCGCCTCGCAATGACAGTCATTGTCAATAGTCATCGTCATTGTCAATAGTCAATGCTATTTGTCATTGCGAGGCCGTTTTTTTATGTCATTGCGAGGAGCGTAGCGACGCGGCAACCTCTTTTATCGTCATTGCGAGGAGCCGTAGGCGACGTGGCAATCATGTCATTGCGAGGGGACGAAGTCCCCGCGGCAACCTCATACATCAATGTAAGATTGCTTCGCTACGTTCGCAATGACTAACCTTGCCTTATGTAAGATTGCTTCGGCTGCGCCTCGCAATGACAGTCATTGGTCATTGTCAGTGGTCATCGTCACCTTTCTTGTCATTGCGAGGAGGTCGAAGCCCGACGAAGCAATCTCATTATGGCGAGCAAACACAAAGAAAGTAGTAATTTCAAAATTACACAGTAAGGTATTTGACTATTTACGATAGTTAGTTATAGTTAGTAAAAATATATGGAAAATAACTACGACTTAATTATTATTGGTGGAGGACCGGCGGGGATGACAGCCGGAATTTATGCCGGCTATCAAAGGATAAAAACATTGTTGATTACAAAAAATTTTGGCGGTCAAATGAGCCGGAAAACGGTGATGATTGAGAATTACCCTGGATTTGCAGAAATTTCTGGAATTGAACTAATTAAAAATTTTGAAAAACATTTAAGAAAATTTCCAGTAGATATTTTTAATGACGCCGTGGTGAAAGTAAAAAAAGAAAATAAAAATTTTATTGTTTTAACTGGCAAAGAGAAAAAAGAATTTCAGGCAAAAGCAGTGATTATTGCTTCAGGCGCTGACCCCCGACCATTAGAAGTTTCGGGCGAAAAAGAATTTGTTGGTCGGGGCGTCTCTTATTGTGTGAATTGCGATGGTCCTTTGTTTCGCAACAAAAACGTTGCGGTTGTGGGCGGAGGAAACGCCGGCGTAGAAGCCGCCATTGCCTTAGCTCAATGGGCTAAAAAGATTTATATTTTAGAATTTTTTTCCCAATTAGCCGCTGACCAAACTAATATTCAAAAAGTTAAAAAAATAGATAAAGTAGAAATTATCACCAACGCGGAAATTAAAGAAATTAAAGGTAAAACATTTGTTGAAAATTTAATTTATCAAGATAGAGTGTCAAATGAGTTGAAAACAATTGAGGTAGATGGCATATTTATCGAGATTGGCTCTATTCCGGCGACTGATTTCGTTAAAGATTTGGTTGAGTTTAATGAAAAAGATGAAATCATTGTTAATCCTTATACTGGTGAAACCAAAACTGCTGGACTTTTTGCTGCCGGCGATGTGGATAATGTTTTATATAAACAAATTATTATCGCTTGCGGTGAGGGCGCTAAAGCCGCCATTTCAGCCATAAAATATTTACGATCTTAAAAAATGGAAATAATATTTTTTATTATTATCTTATTGATTTTGCTAATAGGGTTAGGAATAATTTTTTTTACTCTTCAAAAATACCTATCAAAAAAAACCGACGAGCAAGCGTTATTAATATTACAAAATCAAATTCAAGAAATTACCCGCACCTTAGATAATAAATTAGGTGAATCAACACAAATTCTCCAACGTCAATTCGGCGAGAGCGCTAAAATTATTAAAGAGATTACAACCGAACTCACTAAAGTGGGCGAAGGGCAAAAACAGGTGATTGATATTGCTAAGCAATTAGAAAATTTACAGGATATTTTAAAAAACCCAAAACAACGCGGAGTTTTAGGCGAATATTATTTAAAAACAGTTTTAGAAAATGTTTTACCGCCCGGTACTTTTAAAATGCAATATGAATTTAAAGATGGCACGATTGTTGATGCGGTCATTTTAGTGCGAGATCGGCTCATTCCGGTTGATTCAAAATTTAGTTTAGAAAATTATAACCGAATTTTAGAAACAAAAGATGAGGCCGAAAAACTTCGTTTAGAATTAAATTTTCGCGAAGATTTAAAAAATCGAATCGATGAAACGGCAAAATATATCAAACCAGAAGAAGGGACAATGGAGTTTGCTTTTATGTTTATTCCTTCAGAAGCGGTTTATTACGATTTATTAATTAATAAAATTGGCGCGGTTAAATCTAATACCCGCGATCTCATTCAATATGCCGCCGGTGAGAAAAAAGTGATGATTGTTTCACCCACTACTTTTTTAGCTTATCTACAAACCGTTCTGCAGGGATTAAAGGCCCTCCAAATTGAAGAATCGGCAAAAGAAATCAGAAAAAGAGTTATAGAATTAGGTAGACATTTAGCCAGTTATGAAACATATATGAAAAAACTAGGCACTCATTTAGGTACATCAATTAATATGTACAATTCCGCTTACAAAGAACTGAGTAAAATTGATAAAGACATTCTAAAAATTTCTGGTAAGGCAGCAGGTATTGAACCAATGACTTTAGAAAAACCAAAAATTGAAGAAGAAATAGAAAATCAATAAATTGAAAACCTATAAGATTAAATTATCTTTATTAAGTTTGACTTTTTTAAACTATATATAAACTCAGTATTATTTAAATTCACAGAAAGGAGGTGAATGAGAATGAAAATCTTAGTGGTAGACGATGATGAATATATTAGACAGATAATTGCAGAAATTTTAGAAGATCAACATCATCAGGTGGTTACTGCATCTTTGGGTAGTGAAGGTTTAGAGATTCTTAAAAAAGAAGCAGATTTTGATTTAGTAATTACTGACCGGAATATGCCGGGTATGTTAGGAGAGGAGGTAATAAAAGTTGCAAAACTACAGTGTCCTGAGATAAAAGTTTTTTTAATGACTGGTCTAATGACTAAGAAAGTCGAATTAGCAGCAAAAGCCGCCGGAGCCGATGCTATATTTGATAAAAAAAATTATATTAGAGGGAATATGGCATTTATAAAGAGCTCGTTTGACAACAAATCGTCATTTTTTTGTTAAAATAAAATTAAATGAAGAAGAACATTTACAAAACCAAATTCATCGTTTTTGAGGGGCTTGATGGTTCGGGCCAATCAACCCAGGCAAGATTACTAAGAGATTTTTTAGTTAAAAAAGGATATAAAGTTGTTTTAACCAAAGAACCAACTTTAGAATCTGCCGCCGGAAGGAAAATTAAAAAAATCCTTGATAAAGAAGAAAAAATTTCGCCGGGAAGGTTACAAAAACTTTTTGCTCAAGATAGAAAAGAGCATTTAAAAAAAGTGATTATTCCGGCTTTAAAACAAGGAAAAATTGTTATTACTGACCGTTATTTCTTTTCCTCATTTGCTTATGGAGCCACTGAAGGTTTGAGTTTAGAGCGATTAATAAAATTAAATGAAAATTTTTTAATGCCCGATTTAACAATTATTTTAAAAGTCTCGCCTGAAATTTGTCTTCAGAGAATCAAAAAGAGAAATAAAAAAATCACTCTTTTTGAAAAAAAGGAAAAATTAGCCAGAGTTTGGCAGTTCTACCGAATCTTGCCAAAAAAATTTGAAAATGTTAAATTAATTAATGGAGAAAGGCCTATTAAGGAAGTTTTCTCTGAAATAAAAAAATTGTTCTTTTAAATTTAGATTAAAAAAAGGAGGGAAAGATGATGGAAAGATTAATATGTCCTTGCATGAATATTTGTGGGGCATCAGAGGTGCGACGTTATCGGCCAAATGAAGAAGGTTGGCAAGAAAGATAATGCCTCATTACGAAAATTGAATTAGAAAGAAAAATAATAAAGAAAAGGAGGAGAAATAATAATGAATCCATTTTTTTTGAAAGCAAAAACAATTTCCGATGCCTGGTTTCAACTAATATACAATTTGTTTGACAAAGGGTACATTCAAGATATCCAAAAAGGATCGTTTGAGAAAGAACAATACCGAATCCAATATCCAGGTATAGCAGTATTCATTGAGTTTCCCTGTTATGACATGGTGCCAACTATGCCGGCTAATTCCGGTATTCCTGCGCCTACTACCAAAGAATATATTGAGGATTACTTCGTCAATTATCTGATGAACCCTGAATTATCTGAAAACGAAACTTACAAGTATGCTAGTCGGATTCACCAAAAATTGCCCAGCGGCAAAACACAACTTGAACATGTTATTGAAATACTCAAAGAAACTCCACAAACCAACCAAGCTGTAATTGAAATAGGTACCCCTGATGATATTGAGAAATGTTATGGTAAAGATGGCAAGCTCGATCCACCTTGTTTGAGGTTGTTAGATTTTAAAGTTGTTCCTGTCCGAGGCGAGTTAATACTGACGGTAAGCGCTTATTTTAGGTCTTGGGATCTGTGGGCAGGATTCCCTACAAACCTTGGCGGGATAGAACTTTTAAAACAGTTTGTTGCGGAAGAAACTTCTCTCAAGAATGGGCCCATGTTTGCCTATAGCGCTGGACTCCATATCTATGGCTTTCAAGAAGAAATTGCCAGATTGAGAGTCCTAAGACCAAAAGAAAGCGAGAAAGTTTTAAAAGCAACGTGAAATTAGTTCAGTGGTTGAGCCTCTCAGGTCAATGAGAAGGTCATGCTGGCTTGAAAGAAGGTGGTAGAACAAACACGGTTCGAATCCGCCTCCCGCTCTTTTTTTTGTTCTTTAAAAAGAATTCCCATACACAATCTAAAATTTACCACTCTGTGGCATGCAGGATAAAAAGCAGGGGAAAAGAGGAGCACCTCCTTCCAAAAACCTTTGCTTCAACCTTCGCTTCCTCTTTTCCTACTGCTTGCTAAAAGTTCTCAATTTTCGAGAACTTTTTTTTAAATAAAAAACCTATCGAAAACTCCTTAGTAAGTTAAAATAAAAATGAGGTCGGAAAATACGGCTTGAAGGAAAGTTGGAAAATAAAATTTAAGGAGCATAAAACAACCATTGGTTTAGATATACATTAAAATGAATCTAAAAAATTCGAGAATCATTCGAGCTCATTCAAGGAAAATTTGAGAAAGCCCGATATCAGTATTTACCCTATTTGTTTGGCTCATCCTGGGATACTTTCGACCATCAATAAAAAAACTGTTGAATCTTTATTTCCGCTTAAAGATTTTCGATGCTGATATGATACCGAATTTATTTTTTCTTTTTGGTCTCCTTTTTTTGTTTGGTATTAGTTTTAGATTTCGCCACTGCTTTTTCTCTTCTTGCCTTAAATTTTTCTACTCTGCCAGCGGTATCAATTAACTTTTCTTTGCCGGTATAAAATGGGTGGCATCGAGAACAAATTTCAATTTGAATTTCTGGCTTTGTTGAGCCAACAGTAAAAGTAGCGCCGCAGGCACAGCGAACTTTAGCGTTAGGATAATATTGAGGATGAATATCTTTTTTCATAAATCAACGAATAACGAATCCCATACGAATAAGCGAATATACGAATTCGTTTATTCGTAAATTCGTAAAAATTCGTTATTCGTTGATTATATTAGCATTGTTTTTCTCTCTTGACAATAGTTTGCTGATTTCTATAATAATAAATGTATTTAGAAAAATAGCAAGCTCTTTGACAAAACGCCGACTAACGCAGACATAAAGTCAGCGAAAGTCAGCGCATAATGGATCAGAATTTTTTTAGTTGTCCCAATTTTTTCTAAACGCGGATTTACGCGGATAAGCTCGCTTCGCGAGCTGCGCGGATTTACGCGGATAATTTATTTATCTGCGTATATCTGCGTATATATCTGCGTGAATCAGCGTTTTATTTGAGAGTTTGATCCTGGCTCAGGATGAACGCTGGCGGCGTGGATAAGGCATGCAAGTCGAGCGACGTAAGGCGCACGAATAACAACCGAATGAAAACGAATGACAAACGAATTTTTTATTCGTTTTGAATTCGATTAAATTCGTTTTTAAATTCGTGCGTTTTGCGTAGCGGCGAACGAGTTAGTAATACCTTGGAACCTACCCCCGAGATGGGAATAACCCATCGAAAGATGGGCTAATACCCAATAGTCTGGTAATCGATTAGTGAATGAAAGATTATTAAATATTTCGAAATTCGAAAACCGTTAAAGGAAGATAGAAAATTGTTTTGAGAGGCGAAGAAAAAGAAATTTGTTTTTTGCTTTTCCATTTTCGATACTACTTTCGATTTTCGACTTTCTAATTTCTTTTATTTACTAATCGGTTACCAGTAAAGGAGCAATCCGCTCGGGGAGGGGCCTAGGTCCTATCAGCTAGTTGGTGAGGTAATGGCTCACCAAGGCGATGACGGGTAGGGGAGCTGAGAGGCTGTTCCCCAACGACGGCACTGAGATTAACAAATTAGTCTCTTCCGGCAGTAATGTCGGAATCAAATCCAACTTATAACGGCGAAATCTTTAAGGGGTAGTTATTATTACCATTAATATAGGATATGTTATAATTAACCCATATGAAGACAACGCCGTGGGAAGTTAATATTAAGAACATATCAGATCAATATATTGCCGGTTTTTTAGATGGCGATGGCTCTATTGTTGCCTCTATTGAGAAACGGCCTGAGCGAAGAAGATTTCCTTATAGGGTTCGTTTAAAAATTAATTTCACCCAACATATAAGACATAAAAATATGTTAATACTTCTTCAGCAGGCCTTGGGCAATATTGGTCATATTAGATATGTTCATACTCATAATCTTGTAGAATTAGTTATTCAGAAAAGATCGGATGTGAAAAAAACATTGCTTCGCTTATTGCCATTTTTAATTCTTAAACAGCGGCAAGCACGAATTATGTTGGCGATGATTGATATTTTTGATCAGGGAATCGTAAAAGTTAGGAGTTCGCTTTCTGATAAAGATTTTAAAAAAATATTTGCGATGGCAAAAGAATTGAGAAAGCTTAATTCTAATACAGGTGGTAAAAAGGTTATGAGTAAATTAACCCCCTAACGACTTCATCTAGCATTTAACTAGATGGGATGCTCTCTTCTAAGAGAGTATAAAATGTTGGCCCCTGAGTTTTTATCTCAGGGTGAAGACATAGTCTATCCCACAGGTGACTGTGGAATTAGATGACGGGCCGTACACCTACGGGTGGCAGCAGTCGAGAATATTGGGCAATGGGCGAAAGCCTGACCCAGCGACGCCGCGTGCGGGAAGAAGGTCTTCGGATTGTAAACCGCTTTTTATTCCGAGAAAGTCTAACGCACCTCACTGCGTTCGGTGCCACGGATTTATACTGATTAAACTGATTTATACTGATAAAAATATCCGTATTAATCAGTCGAAATCCGTATTAATCAGTGAACGCAACCGAGCATAGCGAGGTGCGTTAGATTGATAGTAGGAATAGAATAAGGGGTTGCTAACTCTGTGGATCCAAAAAGGATTAGGCGCAGAGTTCCGATGGTAACATCGGATAGGAAAATCTCGCTATATGCTGGGAACTCTATTTAGGTCCGCTGAATTTCCTGATTAAAATATCAGGGATTTCTTGATAGAATTAAAAATCAAGACGCCTAGATAGACAATCAGCAGGAAACCCGCTCGAAATTTCATTATTTGAGTAGGGGCTCCTCAGAGACTATACGCGAGACCCCCGATATAGGTCGGGGTGATGATATAGTCCAGATTTAGATTTAAAAATCTAGCCAGCAGCAGCGGTAATACAGAGACCCCGAGCGTTATCCGGATTTATTGGGCGTAAAGCGCGGGTAGGGGGTTTTCTAAGTCCAATGTTAAATCTCAAGGCTCAACCTTGAGGCCGCATTGGATACTGGAAAGCTAGAGGACGCCAGAGGTAGATGGAACAGCCGGTGTAGGGGTGAAATCCGTTGATATCGGCTGGAACACCCAAGGCGAAGGCATTCTACTGGGACGTTCCTGACCCTGAGCCGCGAAAGCGTGGGGAGCAAAAAGGATTAGATAATCGTTGTGCTCTGCACAACCGCGGATTCACGCGGATCAAAACGCGGATTTACGCGGATAATGCAGAGCGACAACAGTGTCTCTTGTGTTGGTAACAACACTTGACTATTTGGCTATATCGGTGAAGATCCACTTTTTGTGGAAAACACCGAGGGAACCCACCAAAGTTTATAATTTGTCATGTAAAACTTAGGTGGGGCTCCGTAGAGACTATACGCCAAACTCCGTCAGAATTTTGGTAACCAAAATTCAAGCGGATGAAGATATAGTCCGACCTTGCCAGTAATGGCAAGAATACGACAGAAATGTTCGTATCGCGCAACAAAATTTTAATTTTTAAAATTTTAAAATTGAAAATTGATTGAAAATTAGAAATTGAAAATTGAAAATTTTGTTGCGAAGTAACAATGTGACCCTTGTAGTCCACGCCCTAAACGATGTCCACTAGCTGTCGGGAGTGTCGACCCTCTCGGTGGCGAAGCTAACGCGTTAAGTGGACCGCCTGGGAAGTACGGCCGCAAGGCTAAAACTCAAAGGAATAGACGGGGACTCGCACAAGCGGTGGAGCATGAGGTTTAATTCGACGGTAAACGAGGAACCTTACCAGGGCTTGAAATCCTAGCGAAGATTGTCCGAAAGGATGATCGTCTTTCAAGGACGCTAGGACAGGTGCTGCATGGTTGTCGTCAGCTCGTGTTTTGAAATGTTCCCTTAAGTGGGGTAACGAGCGCAACCCTCGTCAGCTGTTATATGTGTCAGCTGAGACTGCCCTCTTTCGGGGGAGGAAGGTGAGGATGACGTCAAATCCGCATGGCCCTCTGATGCCCTGGGCGACACTCATGCTACAATGGCCGGTACAATGGGTCGCTAAGGCGCAAGCCGGAGCCAATCCCATCAAAGCCGGTCTCAGTTCGGATTGAGGGCTGCAACCCGCCCTCATGAAGCCGGAATCGCTAGTAATCGCGCATCAGCCATGGCGCGGTGAATACGTTCTCGAGTCCTGTACTCACCGCCCGTCACACCAAGGGAGCCGGGAGTGGGTGAAGCCCCCTCTTTTGCGCACAAGCGCAAAAACGCTGATAAACGCAGATTTTTACGCAGATATACGCAGATATGTTAAAAATATCCGCGTTAATCCGCGTTGATATCCGCGTAAATCTGCGTTTTGTTCGCTTGCGAACAAAGGAGGGGGTTAGCCCAAGCTCGGTGACAAGGGTGAAGTCGTAACAAGGCACGCGTAGCGGAAGCTGTGCGTGGATCAACTAAACTACAACAAGCTGTCGACACATCTTGTCTGCGACAAGATCGCGGATAAACACAGATAGCACGCAGATTAACGCAGATTTCACCCTCCACACCAAATTTTGGCGTGGGGGGCAAACGCAGATAAACACAGACAATATCAACGTAAATCAACGTAATAATCAGCGTGAATTTGCGTCTAGTCTGAATAAATCAGCGTTCTTGCCGCAGACGAGATGAAAGGTGTTGGTCGTGGGGCCTTTAAGTCACGACTCTGTCAGTGCTTCGCACTGACACGCGGATTTTCGCAGATCAAGACACAGATAATCGCAGATACGTAAAAACTATCTGCATGAATCTGCGTAGAAATCTGCGTAAATCAGTGTGCCAATGCGAAGCATTGGCAGTGGGACAACTAAAAAAGTTCTGATATAATTAAGTTTGCTGATGAATACGCAGATTAAACACTGATACGCTTGATTAACATCAATAAGTATGTTGATTTCAGCGCAGTTCCGCGTACTCATCAGCGTAGTTCTGCTTCTATGAATAAAATTTTACTCGTTGAAGACGATTTATTTTTATCCTCATTATTAAAAAACCGACTTCTTAAGGAAGGGTTTGAGGTTTTTCTTGCACGAGACGGAGAGGAGGCCTTGAATTTATTAAAAGTAAATAAACCAGATTTAGTTCTTTTAGATATTATTTTGCCGAGAAAATCCGGTTTTGAAGTGATGGAAGAAATTCGTCAGGACCCGCAGATGCAAGGGCAAGAATTGCCGATTATTATTATTTCTAATTTAGGTCAACCTGAGGATGTTTTAAGAGGTCAAGAATTGGGAGCGGTTGAATATTTTGTCAAAGCCAAAACCTCAATTGACGAATTAGTAGAGAAAATCAAGAGCTTTCTCGAAAAATCCAGACAATAAGACGAATCAGAGTGGAGCAAGTTGTTTGAGAAAACTGTCTCGCAGGCTGAGCGGGCATGGTCCGATCACTCAATGCGTTGAGTGCTCGGGAGCGAGGCCGAGAGCAAGCGCAAATTCCTCGCTGGGGAATTTGATAGCGTGTTTTCGAAAACAACTTGCGGAACAAAGTTATCCACAGTTTTGTTCTTGCGTGGGAGAAGTGAGATGATATAATATTTAAAAAGGTCGGAATTATAACCAACAACCAACAACTAACAAACAACTAACAACTGTTGTAAGTTGTAGGTTAAATAATGAGAAAAGGCTTTACTTTAATTGAACTTTTAATTGTTATTGGTATTTTGGCGATTTTAGCCGCGGTCGTGGTTTTAACCTTAAATCCGGCTCAGCTTTTGGCTCAGGCTCGCGATTCTCAAAGAATTTCTGATTTAGGCAGTATTAAAAGCGCGGTTTCTTTATATTTAGCCACTGCCACAAGCACTAGTATTTCAAGTACTAAAACCAGCACCAATAGTACTACTTGTTGGTTTGGTAGCGGTTGCAATACTGCTTGTACGGCTGTTAGCACTTCCACCGCGATTAATGGCACTGGTTGGGTTCCAATTGATTTGACTCAGACATCTGGCGGCTCTCCGCTCTCAGCTCTTCCTTTAGACCCGACAAACGATGCTACCTATCACTATGCTTACGCTGGAGATGCTACCGCAAAGACGATTGAGCTTAATGCTATTTTGGAAAGCACTAAATATTCTCCTATGATGCAGAGTGATGGCGGAAACTGTGCTAACGTTTACGAGGTCGGCACTGAGCCGGGGCTGGATCTGTAAAGACACTAATGACCACCAATAAAAACACTAAGTACCACGAAAATATATTAGTGGTGCTTAGTGTTACGAGCGAAGCGAGTTCTATTAGTGGTTATTAGTGTATTAAATGTTATTCTATTTTTCTTTAGCAATTCTTGTTTTTGTTTTAGGAGCGCAGTTATGGCTGCGCTTCTTTATTAATAGAGGCGGATTAACGCGGGTAAATACGCAAATTAACGCGGATATTTTTAAATATATTTTCCTGATTTCCTTATTTTTAATTTTTTCTTTGCTTTTTTATCAATCTTTTAAGCAATATCAACTTTGGTCACAAAATGAAATTTCTCAATATTTATTACCGCCGTATCGCTCAATTAATTATTTTATTTTTTATGTCTTCAGAAGAATTTTTGCTCCTTATTTAATTTCTTTGACGGTCGCTATTTTATTTTCCTTTACGGCTAAACTTCTCAACAAAAAATATGAGGAGCGATTTTTTTATCCTGAAGAATACTATTTAGGCGCTTTGGCGATTTTTTTAATGAGCCACCCCGGCTGGCTCTTTTATCTTATCTTTTTAATTTTTATTTACCTACTAATTCACTTTTACTCATTACTCATTACTCATTACTCATTACAACGTATCTCCTTATATTACTTGTGGATTCCAACCGCGATATTTGTTATACTTATAAGCAAATGGGTTGAGCATTTATCCTTATGGAGCCTGCTGAAAATTTAAAATTCAAAATTAAAAATTCAAAGTTAAAAATGACAATTAAAAGTTAAAAATGGAAAATAATAATTTGGAGTTTAAAAAAGAGTTCAAAAACCGACTCTACCGTTTTGTATTGCGGTTATTAAAATTTATTAGCGCTCTACCCAAGAATGAAATTACTAAAGTAATTATCAACCAGCTTATCCGAAGCGGTACAAGTATATTGGCAAATTATATCGAGGCATTAGCCTCTAGTTCAAAAAGAGAATTTATAAACTTTTTTCAATATTGCTTAAAGTCAGCAAATGAGTCAAAGATGTGGCTTACTCTTTTGAGAGATACTAATAATGGCAACAAGAAAGAGATAAATGATTTGCTTAAAGAACTTACAGAAATATCCAATATTTTTGCTTCCGCAATTATAAATCTTAAAGGTAAAAAATAATTTTTAATTTTAAATTGCAATTTTTAACTTTAAATTTTTAACTTTAAATTTATGCTTCAGATTCCTCCTCAAAAACTCAAAGAAATTTTAATTAAAGAGGGTTTTATTACGGCTCAGGTTTTTGATAATCTTCTAACTGAAGCCCAGAGAATGGATCAAAATATTATTGATATTTTAATTTCTCGGGGAATTATTACTTCTGAATATTTTTATAATTTAGCCGCCCAATACTTTGGTGTTGAGAAAATTGATTTGTCAAACAAACCGATTGAAGAAGATGTTTTGCGATTATTATCGGAAGAATTAGCAAAACAAAAAAGAGCTATTGTTTTTAACAAAGAACTCGATGGTACGCTTGATGTGGCGATGGAAGACCCGTCTGATTTGGAAACGATTGAATTTTTAAGAAAACATCTTAGGGCTAAGATTAAACCATTTTTGGTTAGCCCACAAGATTTAAATCGCGGTTTTGCGCTTTATAGCCGTCATCTTTCCGAAGATTTTAAAAAAATTATAGAAGAAAATATTGAAACCAGTTTACGAAAAAAAATTGGCAATATTGAAGAGGCGGCGAAAGATGTGCCTATCGTGGCTTTAATTGATAATATTCTTTCTTACGCTGTTTCGCTTCGCGCCTCTGATGTTCATATTGAAATTTTAGAAGATATAATTTTAATTAGGTTTCGAATTGACGGCATCCTCCATGAAATTATTAGAATACCTAAAGAAATTCATCCGGCGATTGTGGCGCGAATAAAATTATTGGGGGGTTTAAAAATTGATGAACATTTAAAACCTCAAGACGGCAGATTTCGTTATAAGGTAGGACCAGATATTATTGATGTGAGGGTGGCGGTTATTCCGGTATTTTATGGCGAGAAAGTAGAATTGCGTCTTTTACACGCTACTCAAAGACCACTTTCTTTAGAAGAATTAGGAATGTTAGAAGATACCAAGCAAATAATTAAAGAGAATATTAAAAAAACTTATGGAATGATTTTAGTGTGCGGTCCTACTGGTTCTGGAAAAACTACCACCCTTTATTCAATTTTAAATATTTTGAATCAGCCTGAGGTAAATATTGTAACTATTGAAGATCCAATAGAATACGATATTAAATATGTCAATCAAACCCAAATTAATCCCCAGGCAGGAATCACTTTTGCTAATGGTTTGCGAGCGATTTTAAGACAAGACCCAAATATTATTATGGTGGGCGAAATTCGTGATGAGGAAACAGCCGAAATTGCCGTTCATTCTGCATTAACCGGTCACCTTTTGCTTTCATCCTTACACACCAACGATGCGGTCACGGCGGTGCCCAGATTAATAGATATGAAAATACCGCCTTTTTTAGTGGCTGCGGTTTTAAATGTCGCTTTTGCCCAGAGATTAGTGAGAAAAATTTGTCTTAATTGTATTGAATCATATTCTGTTGATCAAAATCTCGCTCAATTTTTAGAAAAACAATTAAATGAAATTAACCCATATTCAACATTAAAAGTGCCGAAGTTTCTTTATCGAGGAAAGGGGTGCTCGGCATGTAATCAAACTGGTTATCAAGGCAGAATTGGAATTTTTGAAGTTTTAAATATTGATGAAGAGATAAGAAAATTAATTATTAATCCTAATTTTTCTTTAGATAATTTAAATAATTTAGCCAAGAAAAAGGGGATGATTTCAATGTTTGAAGACGGGCTCCGTAAAGCCATTATCGGAATAACAACAATAGAAGAAGTGCTTCGCGTCATACGCGAATAGACCATTGACCATTGACCATTGACTATTGACAGAAATTAATTGTTAAAAGTCAAAAGTCAAAAGTCAAACATGAGATTCCACTACATTGCTTCACGACCAAACGGTAAAATAATTGAAGGAGATTTTGAAGGTAATGGACCGGCTGAGGTTTTAGAATACTTAGCCAGTCAAGGCTTAAAGCCTATTTCTATTAAGGTAGTTAAGGGAGTTGAAGAATTAGGAAAGAAATCATTTATTTTTAAAAAAGGTATTACAATTAATGACAAGGTTTTTTTAACAAAATATTTAAGTTTAATGTTAAAGGTTGGCACCGACCTTTTAAAAGCCATTGATATTTTAATTGCCGATCTTGAAAATCAAACACTGAAAGCGCTCTTAATAGAAATCCGCGGCAATTTGGAAAAAGGCAAACCTTTTTATAGCACCTTTTTAAAGTATCCTAAATATTTTTCTCCGGTTTTTGTTAATCTTATTAAAGCCGGCGAAGCATCGGGAAATTTAGAAAGAGTATTTGAAGATTTAAGCGCTTCTTTAGAAAGAGAGCAAGACCTGCGCCGAAAAATTAAAGCCGCTTTTACCTACCCGGTTATTCTTTTAATTGCTTCATTTGCTATTCTTATTCTTTTGATTAGTTTTGTTTTACCAAAAATCGCTACTGTTTTTACTTCAGCAAACATTAAACCGCCGCTTTTTTCTAAAATTGTTATTTCGGTAGGTTTATTTATTAATCATTATATTTGGTTTTTCTTAATTTTCTTAATAATTTTAGTTATTTCTCTTTGGTATTTATTTACCAAAACTCCGTCGGGAAAAAGAATTTTGTATCAATTTGCTTTAAAATTACCGATTATTAAAAATGTTTTAAAACAGATAGCGTTGCAACGTTTTGCCAGCACTTTATCATCTTTATTAAAAGCCGGTTTACCAATCTTAGACGCTTTAGAAATTACCAGCCAAACAGTAGGTTACGGAGAAATGAAAGATAGTTTATTAAGAATTTCTCGAGAAGGAATCACGAAGGGATTAACGGTAGGCGAGGCATTTCGGCGAGAAGCGGTTTTTCCGCGCGTCGTCGTTAATTTAATGTCAATTTCTGAAAAAGCCGGCCATATTGAAGATATTCTTTCAACGTTGGCGACTTTTTATGAAGGCGAGATAGAAACCGAAATTAAAACCTTAGTTAGTTTTTTGGAACCAGTTTTACTTTTAGGAATTGGATTAGTGATTGGCACCATTGCCATTTCTGTCATTGTGCCGATTTATCAGTTGGTGGGACAATTCTAATAAATCGCGGAGCACACGCGGAGCTGAAGCAAAACGCGGAGCACACGCAAATCTAAGGCGCGGAGCACACGCGGATCTAAAACGCGGATCTCACGCGGATCTAATATGAGTTTATTATATGAAAAAGAAAGTTATGAAATAAGAGGCGCTTGTTTTTGGATTTGGAAAGAATTCGGTTCAGCCTTTAAAGAGTCAATTATTGATAAAGCTTTAACCGAAGAACTTCTAAGGCGGGGATTAAAAGTTGAAAACCAAAAGCGCATTGATATTTTTTATCAAAGCAAAAAAGTTGGAACCTATATACCTGATAAAATTGTAAATGACAGTATTTTAATAGAATTAAAAGCAAAACCATTTCTTACTAAATCTGATTATTTGCAATTTCAACGATATTTAAAAGGATCTAATTATAAATTAGGATTTTTAATAAATTTCGGCAATAAACTTACTATTAAACGCTACGTCTATGATAAAATCCGAAAAGATCAGCGACAGATCCGCGATTTATTAAATGGATCCGCGAGAGATCCGCGATTTACTAAAGAGATCCGCGAGAGATCCGCGTTCACCTTAATGGAGCTTCTCATCATCATTGGTATTTTTGCTATTTTAGCCGGCATTGGTTTTATTAGTATTGTTAACTATAAACAAAATCAGGACTTAACTTCTACCACCCAAGAGATTGTTGAGGTTTTAAGAAATGCTCAAAATCGTTCTTTATCGCAAGAAGCGACTTCAACTACAGGCACAGGTGGCTCTTGGGGGGTTCATTTTGAAAATCCAAACGGTGATGGCAATGATTTTTATGAATTATTTCAAGGATCTAATTATAATAACGGCACCATTGTCTCTAAATCAAATTTGCCTTCCAATATTCAATTCGACATTCCGGCTTCCGGATCAAGTTCTACAGTAATTTTTTCTCCAATTACCGGCTTGCCCGACACCGCTACGACGATTAAAATATCATTAATAAGTAGCCCAACAAGCTCAAGCACGATTACCATAAATGCTAATGGGAAAATACAATATTAGATTGACAATTGACATGTGACATGTGACAATTGACAATTGACATGTGACAATTGACATGAACAATAAATTTCGTTTCCGCAACTTTCAAGTTTATAAAGATGCCAGAAAATTAAGACAAGAATTAAAGATTTTAAGCAAGAAATTCCCTAAAGAAGAAAATTTCTGCTTAAAAGCCCAGTTATGGAGAGCGCTGGATTCCATTATTTTAAACATAGCCGAAGGCAGTGATCGAGGCACAGACAAAGACTTCGCTCATTATTTGAACAATTCTCATACTTCACTAAATGAGGTTGCGGCTTGTTTAGATTTAGCTTTAGATGACGGCTATATTTCAGAAGAAGAGCATAAAGAGTATTTAAATAAATGTGAAAAGTTGGCAAATCAACTCACTGCATTCAGAAAGAGATTACTCAACGAACCAACCAAGTAATAAATGTCAAATGTCATAGAAGTATGTCAAATGTCAAATGTCAAATGTTAAATGTCCGGGGTCAGTCCCTCGTTGAGATTCTCATCGCCATTGCGGTTGGCGCTATTTTGATTGGCGGCGTGACGACCGCTATTGTGCCCATTTTAAAAAGTAATTATGAAACGAAAAATGTTCAGATTGCCAATTCATTAGTTCAGGAGTATTTAGACAATCTTCAATCTTTGGCTGAATCCAATTGGCAGATTATTTACAATCCGCCAGCAGCCAAAGGACCGAGTTCTCAATTTTATTTAAGAGCCACGAGCACTACTTATGAAATTCTTTCTGGTACTACTTCCACAATTATTGAAGGCAGAACTTTTACTCGTTATTTTTCCATTGAAAATGTTAATAGAAATTTGTGCGGGGCCGGCGATGTTACCACTGATGCCATTACTTCTTGCAGCAGCGGCCCAGGGAGCGTTGGCGTAGCCGACGATCCTTCTACCCAAAAAATCACTATGACAGTGAGTTGGCAAAGCGGTGGTTCAAATCCCTCGGTTCAAAAAACGCAATACCTCACTCGCTCTCGCAATAAAGTTTTTGTTCAAACTAATTGGTCTGGTGGTCCGGGCCAAGAAGGTCCAATAACCAGCGAAAACAATCAGTTTGCCACTTCAAGTAATATTGACGCCACTTCCACCCCGGGTTCAATAAAAATCCAAGGCTTCTGAAAACACTAATAACCACTAATAGAAACACTAATGACCACTAAACATTATCAAAGTCTATTATATAAAGAATTGTCTTATCAAATACAAGGAGCGGCTATAGAAGTTCGTAAAGATTTTGGTTCCGGCCATAAAGAAAGTATTTACCAAAACGCATTCGCCGAAGAGTTAAGATCGCGAGGCATCAATTTTGAAAGAGAAAAAAATATTAAAATATATTCGCCTAAGACTAAAAAAGTTATCGGTTATTATAAACCAGATTTTATCATTGAAGGCAAGGTAATCATTGAATTAAAAGATTTGGAAAAAATTCCAAAATTTCTTATAGATCAATTATATGATTATTTAAGAAACAGCGAATATGAATTAGGTTATTTTATTAATTTCTCTTCGCCAAAGTTATATATCAAGAGAATAATTTTTACCAATGACCGGAAGTTTTCCAAATTAAAGAATGCGTTAGTGGTAGTGTCTAGTTTTCTATTAGTGGTACTTAGCGTCCTATTAGTGGTCCTTAGTGTTATGGTGCCTCAAAGAGCACTTGCTGCCACTAACATTGATTCCAACTACCGCTATGCCTGGAACGATGTTATCGGTTGGATTGATTTTTATTCAACCAACAATGTTAATGTTACTTCAACCCAATTGACCGGTTACGCCACTTCCTCGGTTGGTTATATTGCTTTAGATTGCGCCACTTCGCCAAATGGTAACATCTGCGCTACCAGTAATTTTAAAGTTTCCAACGACGGCAATGGCAATCTTTCTGGCTGGGCTTGGAATGACGCGATTGGCTGGATAAGTTTTGACTCAGCCACGGCCAGCTCTTCTTATCCTTATCAAGTGACTATTAATCCTTCTACCGGCGAGTTTTCTGGCTGGGCTTGGAATGATATTATCGGCTGGATTAGTTTTAACTGTTCAAATACTAATTCTTGCGGCACTTCTGATTATAAAGTGAAAACTAACTGGAACACTGTTCCTATTACAGCCACTTTAATTTCTTCTATTTTTGATACCGGTGTTCCAAACGGCGTGGCTCTTAACACCATTATGTGGCAAGGCAATCAGCCCAGCGGCACCAGCGTGAAATTTCAAATTGCTTCATCTAATTGTTCAAACGGCGCTACTAATCCACCGACCTGCAACATTGGTTCTTGGACTTATCGCGGTCCTGATGGTTCAAGCACCACCTATTACGCACCCAGCGGTCCGGGTGTTCCAGCCCAAATCAATCTTCAATATCACAACAATCACCGTTATTTCCGATATAAAATATTTTTACAATCCGATAGCGGCAGAGCCCAAAGCCCAAGGGTGGATGATGTGATCATCAACTACTCACCATGACTATGACAATGACCAAAATGTAGAAGCGGATAAACGTGGATCTAAACGCGGAAGGTCGCGGATATCTGCGTTAATCCGCGTAAATCCGCGTAAATCCGCGTATTTATCCGCGTCAATCCGCTTCTAAGTGTATGTCAACAAAAAGCGGAGAAAAACTATTATATGAAGATTCAAGTTATAAAATCCGAGGAGCCTGTTTTGAGCTCTACAAGAAATTTGGTGAAGCTTTTAAAGAGTCGGTCGTTAATAAAGCATTAGTAACAGAATTAGAAATTAGAGGGCTTCAAGTAGAAACTCAAAAAAGAATTGATATTTTTTATAAGGGCAAGAAAGTGGGAATTTATGTGCCAGATATAATTGTTAATAATGAAATTCTTATCGAATTAAAAGTAAAACCATTTTTAACCAAAGAAGATGAAAGGCAGTTTTGGTATTATTTAAGAGGCTCTAATTATTTATAAACTCGGTTTTCTTATTAATTTTGGTTCAAATAATTTACAAATAAAGCGTAGGGTGTATGATAAAGCTAGAAAGAATTATAATTAATAAAAATGGTCGATAAAGTAGAAGAGGATAAACGCGGACCTAAACGCGAAAATAATGCGGAAAAACCCGCGTAAATCCGCTTATTTATCCGCGTCAATCCGCGTATTTATCCGCGTAAATCCGCTTCTATAATAACAATGAACAAACTCAAAACTTTATTTCTCAGCGCAATCATCGCTTTAACGGTAGCAGGGATTGTTTATGCCTGGACTAACCCATCCGGTGCTCCTCCTACTGGCGGCGGCGCTTTGTATTATTCGGGTGACAATGTCGGCATTGGGACAACAACACCTGCTTATAAATTAGATGTTGCGGGCGCTTTGCGACTTCAACCAAGTTCAGCCCCAACTGGCAAAAATGGAGTCATTTATTATGATTCAACTTCAAATAAATTTAAGTGTTATCAAAACGGCAGTTGGGTTGATTGTATTAGTGTTGGAGGAAGTTATTGGGCAGCAGATGGTAATAATATTTACAACACAAATTCCGACAATGTCGGTATTGGGACAACAACACCTGCTTATAAATTAGATGTTGCGGGAAATATCAGGGCTCAAATTTCTTTGACTGCGGGAATAAATGTTCAAAGCTTGTCTGCTGATAAAACTCTGACTCCTGGCATAGATAAGATGTATCAGTATTTAGTACCTGGCTCGGCAAATAGAACTATTACTTTAGCAACAACTAATGCTAAAGCTGGAGATAGGTTTATCATCAGAAACAATGATAACGATACCTCCAGTTATTATCTTGAAATCAAGCAAGGAGCAACTGTTTTAGATTATATCTATACTCAATCAACCAAAGAATATATTTTTAATGGCACAAGTTGGGTTTCAGCAGACGCGGGGACAAAAACAGGTGGCGAATACGGTCTGGCATTAGGATATAGTGCCATGGGCTACAACTCCGGCACAGCATTGGGGTATAATACCCAGGGCTATAACTTTGGCGTAGCAGTGGGGTATGCTGCCGCTGGCTCCAACTCCGGCGCAGCAGTGGGGTATCAGGCCTATGGCTATGACTACGGCGTAGCAGTGGGGAGTTATACCTCTGGCTACTCCTACGGCACAGCAGTGGGGTACTATACCTCTGGCTCCAACTCCGGCGCAGCAGTGGGATATAATGCCTTGGGCTCCAACTCCGGCGCAGCAGTGGGATTTAATGCCTCTGGCTCCAACTACGGCGCAGCAGTGGGGAATGGTGCCTATGGCTCCAGCTACGGCGCGGCAGTGGGGAGTGGTGCTAAAGGAGTACGTTATGGAGCAGCTTTAGGTTATCAAGCAGGTTATAACATAAGTGATTCAGCTGATAGATACAATGTCGTGGTTGGCGCTTATTCAGGCTATCGATTAACTACTGGAATAGGAAATATCATTTTAGGTTATCAATCAGGTTATGATTCAACCTACTCTCCAACATCAGGTTCTTACAACATCTTGATTGGATACAAATCTTGGACCCCAGCAAACACTACTTCAAACTTTTTAAACATTGGAGGTTTAATTTTTGGAACAAATTTGAGTACCACTACCAACGCGATTTCTTCCGGCAATGTCGGCATCAGGATAACAAATCCTAATTATACACTTCATGTTAATGGTTCGTTTGCGGCGAGTTCAAAAAATTTTGATATTGTTGATCCGCGATATCATAATGAAAAATATAGGTTGATTCATTCTACATTGGAGGGTCCTGAATACGCTGTTTTTTACCGAGGCGAGGCGAAGTTAGAAAACGGCAAAGCAATTATTAAATTGCCAGATTATTTTGAGACCTTAACGCGTAAAGAAGGAAGAACTGTTTTATTAACCGCTAAAGGCGCAGAACCTTTTTCTTTAAGCGCCAGCGAAGTAAAAGAAGGCAAGTTTGAGGTTTATGGAACGAAATTAGATGGCGAATTTTATTGGGAAGTTAAAGCTGTACGCGCTGACCTCGAAATTTTAAAACCAGAAGTTATTAAATCATCTAATTAGTCCTTTATCCTATCAAAGTCCTATTGAAGTTGAACTTACATAGATTTATTTTTCTGTTATTAAAAACGTTAGTTTTTAGCCGCGAGGACGAAGTCCGTGGCGGAGAGTAGAATTAATCATTGCGAGCGCCGCCGAAGCAATCTTACATTAGGCAAGGTTAGTCATTGCGAGGCGAAGCCGAAGCAATCTTACAATAGAACATAGGACTGTCATTGCGAGGCGAAGCCGAAGCAATCTTACAATGATGTATGAGGTTGCCGCGGGGACTGCGTCCCCTCGCAATGACATGATTGCCACGTCGCCTACGGCCCCTCGCAATGACGATAAAAGAGGTTGCCGCGTCGCTACGCTCCTCGCAATGACAAGAAAGGTGACGATGACCACTGACAATGACTATTGACTGTCATTGCGAGGCGAAGATGAAGCAATCTTACAATAAAGCAAGGGTCATTGCGAACGTAGTGAAGCAATCTTACATTGATGTATGAGGTTGCCGCGGGGACTTCATCCCCTCGCAATGACATGATTGCCACGTCGCCTACGGCTCCTCGCAATGACATTTTCACCAGTCATTGCGAGGCGAAGCCGAAGCAATCTTACATAAGTGTAATGTATTCCTTCGACTTCGCTTAGGAAATAAATTAAGTTAATCCTTCGACTTCGCTGTTTAAAAATTGACTAAAATTCTTACCAGTATATAATAAATGAAATTTTTTGAATAATTAAGAAATGTTTTCGCGCACTAAAAATATTAAACTTTCGCCTATTAAGCAGATTGAACTTTTGGCTTCTAAAATTCCTGATGTTATTTCTTTGGCGCAAGGTGTTCCTTCTTTTGATACGCCAGAGATTATAAAAAAAGCCGCTTTAAAAGCGCTCAATAGGGGAGTGGTGGCTAAATATTCTTTAACCTACGGCTTGCCAGAACTCAGGGAAACAATTGAACAGAAATTGGCTGAAGAGAATATGTATTATGATTTTGAGAAAGAAATTATTGTGACGGCCGGCTCCATTGAAGCGATTACCGCTAGTTTAATTTCTATCATTAACGATAAAAAAAATGAAGTTATTTTGTTTTCGCCCACTTACACCTCTTATTCCGAAGCAGTTAAGGTGGCTGGTGGCCGACCAATCTTTGTTAATCTAGTTGAAAAATTAGGCTGGCAAATTGATTTTAAAAATCTTTCCAAAAAAATTAGTAATAAAACAGCCGCCATTATTATTTGCAACCCCAATAATCCGACGGGTACAATTTTCCCCCGAGAAAATTTATTAAAAATTGCGGAACTGGCTTGTAAAAGAAAAATTTTTATTATTTGCGACGAGGTATATAAGGATTTTATTTATGATACACGAAACTACGCGGATCTTCATGCGGATCTTATTAAAAAAACGCGGAGCGCACGCGGATCCGCGAGTGATCAGCGTAATATAGATCAGCGAGGATCCGCGTTCTTCTCCTTGGCGCAGATTCCGGAATTAAGAAAAATAGTGATTCGGGTTTTTAGTCTATCAAAGGCATATGCGATGACGGGTTGGCGAATTGGATTTTTACATAGCGATGAAGAAAATGTTAAAGAAATTATAAAAGTCCATGATTCGTTAGTAACTTGTGCGCCGGTTATTTCTCAATATGCGGCGATGGCGGCTTTAGATTTTGCCGACAAAGAGATAGAAGAATTTCGTCAAAAATATCAAGCCCGCCGCGATTTAATTTGCCAACACTTAGATGAATTGTCTGAATTTTTTTCGTACCAAAAACCAGAAGGAAGTTATTTTGTCTTTCCCAAGATAACGCAGACTAACGCAGACGATGCGCAGACTAACGCAGAAAAAAGTCCGCGTCAGTCCGCGTTCAGTCAGCGTGAGTCCGTGTCTTGGAGGTTTGCCATAGATTTATTAGAAAAAGCCCATGTGGCGGTCGTGCCGGGCATTGCTTTTGGCCCGTCTGGTGAAAACCATATTAGAATGTCATTTGGCAGAAGCGAGAAAGATATTAATGAAGCGATGAGAAGGATAAAAGAATACATTGGCTAAAAATTTTCAATTTTCAATTCCAATTTTTCTCCCTACGGGAGACCTCCCGAAGGGAGGCAATCAATGATTCAATGTTTTAATTTTCAATTGATCATTGAGAAATTGTCTCCCTGCGGAAGATGTCCCGAAGGGGCAAAATTGATTGATCATTGAAAATTGATAATTGAATATTTAATTTAATAACAAAACTATGCATGAATTTGCTAAAAAATGCGTCCAATATGTATTGAAGTGGCTTGCCAAATTTTACATTTGGCGAATAAAACCGCATATTATAGTCATTGCCGGCACTACAGGCAGACATTGGATAAAAGAAGCAGTTTCAGAGGCCTTAAAAGAAAAAAATTTTCCTGTTCGAGTAAACAAAAAAAATTTTAACGCCGAGCTTGGCCTACCTCTTTCAATTTTAGGATTAATATCAAATGATACTAAAAATCAAAATATTCAATTTCCTATTAAAACGAATTTTTTTATTAGTTGGTTAAAAATTTTATATCAAGCCGCTAAAATCGCCTTTCGTCATAAAGGGCCGACCTTAAAACAATTTTTAGTTTTAGAAATGGCGATTGATCGACCGGACAATATGGATTATTTAATAAGTATCGTTAAGCCGCAAACGATAATCTTAACAACCATTACAATGATTTACGCCGAAAACTTTGAAAACTTAGATGAAATCGCTTTGGAATATAAAAAATTAATTAAAGCCCTGCCCTGGAACGGTTTAGCTATTTTAAACTTTGATGACGAAAGAGTAAAAAAATTATCTGAATCTTGTGAAAGAAAAATAATTAGTTATGGTTTTTCTAAAGAAGCGGATTTCCAGGCTAAAAATGTCAAAAAAATTTTAGACGGTCAAGAAGTTGAAATCCTGCGTCCGCGTGAGTCCGCGTCAAGTCCGCGTCAGTCCGCGATTTTGAAAATTAAGCGTTTCGGCAATCATCATATTTATGCCGCATTAGTAAAAGAAATAATAAAAGAACATTTTAAAATCTCAACCTTAGATTTTTTTAAATCATTAAATGAATAACGAATAGGGTACGCATAAGATCAAAAACATATTGGAAAACTCTAATAACATTGATTATTGACGATAATAATGAGTGTTTATTGTCGACGGCCGCAATCAACCATTATTAAAACTTGGTTCAGTTAAATGAACCAAAATGTCATTGCGAAGAATCGAAGACATTGCGAGAAGTCCGAAGCCTGACGAAGCAATTTCTTTTTATATTAATGTAAGATTGCTTCGGGCTAAAGCCCTCATAATGACGGTCAATAGTCATTGTCAGTGGTCAATACTATTTGTCATCGCGAGGCCGTTCCTTGTTCTGTCATTGCGAGGAGCCGAAGGCGACGAAGCAATCTCTTTTACATCAATGTAAGATTGCTTCACTACGCTCGCAATGACGGTGGAAAAATGTCATTGCGAGGAGCCGTAGGCGAGTAAGCAATTACGTTTATCGTCATTGCGAGCGACCGAAGGGAGTGTGGCAATCATGTCATTGCGAGGAGCGTAGCGACGCGGCAACCTCATACATCAATGTAAGATTGCTTCCCGGCACGGACTTCGTCCTCACGGCTAAAGGCTAGCGCTCGCAATGACGGTGGAAAAATGTCATTGCGAGGAGCCGTAGGCGAGTAAGCAATCACGTTTATCGTCATTGCAAGCAACCGAAGGGAGCGTGGCAACCATGTCATTGCGAGGAGCGTAGCGACGCGGCAATCCCATACATCAATGTAAGATTGCTTCGCCGGCTAATGCCGGCTCGCAATGACGGTCAATAGTCATTGTCAGTGGTCAATACTATTTGTCATCGCGAGGCCAAAAGGCCGTGGCGATCTTACATTAATATTACATCAATGTAAGATTGCTCCGGGCTAAAGCCCTCGCAATGACAGTCAATAGTCATTGTCAATAGTCAATACTATTTGTCATCGCGAGGCCGTTCCTTATTCTGTCATTGCGAGGAGCCGAAGGCGACGAAGCAATCTCTTTTACATCAATGTAAGATTGCTTCGGGCTAAAGCCCTCGCAATGACAGTACTATGTTCTAATGTAAGATTGCTTCGCCGGCTAATGCCGGCTCGCAATGACAGTAAAAAATGTCATTGCGAGGAGCGAAGCGACGCGGCAACCATGTCATTGCGAGGGGACGAAGTCCCCGCGGCAACCTCATACATCATTGTAAGATTGCTTCCCGCCACGGACTTCGTCCTCGCGGCTAAAGGCTTCGCTCGCAATGACGGTGGAAAAATGTCATTGCGAGGAGGGCGAAGCCCGACGCGGCAATCATGTCATTGCGAGGGGACGTAGTCCCCGTGGCAATCTCATTACATTAATGTAAGATTGCTTCGCTTCACTCGCAATGACATTTCCTTTTTTAAGATTGGATTTTCCAAAATATTAGGATTCTAGGCAGGGTATTGTCATTTTTAAAAAATAATTTAAAATTATAAACAATGCCCAACAACTCAACTCTGATGGTGTTTTTCTATGCTTATTTACTTTGAACTTGCCTTAATAAAGATGACGCTAAACAACGTGGAAAATATTTCAAATCAACAATTGGTCGAAGATGTTTATAAGAGACTCCGAAACTAGCGAAAAACTTTATGAATTTTTGCCTTTCGGAGTTGAGTTAACTAGGTAATGACCTCTCCTATTCAAGAAATTAAAGAACGTCTAGATATTGTAGAGTTTATTCGTTCTTATATTCCTCTCCAGCCTGCCGGCAAAAACTTTAAGGCGCTTTGCCCTTTCCATAAAGAAAAAACGCCGTCTTTTATCGTTTCTCCAGAAAGACAAATATGGCACTGTTTTGGTTGTAATGAAGGCGGTGATGTTTTTAAATTTTTAATGAAATATGAAAACTTAGAATTTTATGAGGCGCTAAAATTTTTAGCCGAAAAAACCGGTGTGGAATTAAGAAAAATTAGCCCCATAGAGCATAAACAATTTGATATTCTTTATGAAATTAATCATTCCGCCAAAGAATTTTTTAGAAAACAATTAGAACAATCAAAGGAGGTTTTAAATTATCTTTTTAATCGTGGATTGAAGAAAAATACAATTGAAGAGTTTGAGTTAGGTTTTGCGCCGCTAACACGGGATAATATTGATTCGTTAATTGTTTATTTAGTTAAGTTAGGATATGATATAAAAGACATAGAAAGAGCAGGTTTGGTTTTTAAAACTGAACGCGGCAACTATGTAGAAAGATTTAGAGAAAGAATAATTTTCCCTATATATAACCATTTTGGTAAGGTGGTAGGATTTTCTGGTAGAATTTTCGAACAAGCGCGGACTAACGCAGACGATACGCAGACTAATGCAGAAATTAATAAGGCGCGGACTAACGCAGACGATACGCAGACTAACGCAGAAAAAGGTCAAATTCTGCGTAAGTCAGCGTTCGGTCGGCGCGAAGCCGTGTTTGCCGCCTCAGCGGCAAAGTATATCAATAGTCCAGAAACATTAATATTTAATAAATCAAAAATTTTATACGGTTTTCATAAAACAAAAACCTCTATTTTAGAAAAAAAATCAGCCATTCTCGTTGAAGGGCAAATGGATTTGTTGATGATTTATCAGGAAGGTATTAAAAATGTCGTGGCGACCTCAGGCACTGCTTTAACGATTGATCATTTAAAAATATTGCGGCGCGTGAGTGAAGAATTAATTTTATGTTTTGATAGTGATGAGGCAGGATTTAAGGCGGCTGAACGCGCAATTGATTTAGCAAATAATTCTGATTTTAGTTTTAAAATTTTGACATTTAAAGACTTTAAAGACCCGGCAGAAATAGTCCAAAAATCACCTGGCACGTTGGTTTCTTTAATAGACAGAGCGAAGCCAGCGATGGAATTTTATTTTGAACGTTATCTCAAAAACGCGGACTTACGCGGAATAGACGCAAACAAATACGGACCAAATACGGATTCACGTGGAAATATTTTTGAATTTAAAAAAAATATTAGAATTATCTTATCAAAGATTAAAAATTTAACGAGCGCCGTAGAGCGTCATTATTGGCTTAAAGAATTAGCTTTACGAACAAAAATTGATGAAAAAATTTTGGCTGAAGAAATGGCACAACTAAAAACGCAGATAAACGCAGATTCACCCGCCAAAATTTTTGGCAAAAATTTAGGCGGGCAAGCGCAGATCAACGCAGACGGTCTGCGTAAGTCAGCGTTCAGTCCGCGTGAATCCGCGTTCTCTCGAAGAGAGTTAATCAGCCAGAGATTGATTAGTTTAATAAATATTAAAAAAGATTTTCAAGCGCAGATTGGCGAATATGTTAATTATCTACCGTTGGATTATTTAATGATTTTTAAAAACATCGTCGAAGAAAAAAAATTAGAAGATGAACGTTTAATAAATTTGTTAAATTTAATAAATTTACGTGCTTCTTTGGAAAACAATTATTTACTTGATGAAGAAAAATTAACAGAAGAATTTTATGAATTACTCTACCAACTTAAGATAGAATATTTAAAAGAAAGAAGAAGGGAATTAAGGAATTTAATAAGAGAAGCAGAGGAGATAGGTGATGAAATGAAAATTAATTCAATATTAAAAGAATTTAACGAGATTTCAAATTTAATCCACCATGCCAAAAAAACATAAAATAAAAATTAAAAAAAGAGGGATGAAGCGCGGGGGTAATATTCGGAAAAAGATAGCAAAAAAGAAACACAAAACAACCAAGAGAAAAGAGACAAAAAGAAAGAAAAAGAATATTAAAAGAAAGAAAAAGAATATTAAAATTAAGCGCAAAAAAACAATTTCCCCTAAATTTAAATTCGATGAATCTTTAATTGAGGAATTAATTAAACTTGGACGTCCGCGGGGATTTGTGACTGATATGGAAATTATTTCCCGTTTTCCTCATATTGAAGATGATGTTATTTTTTTAGAAGAACTTTATGACCGTTTAGAAAAAGCCAATATTAAAGTGATAGAAACAAATCAATTAATAGAAGCGGGTGATAAGTTTGAAATTGACGAAAAAGAACTAAAAGAAGTAGAAAAAATTGATGAAATCTATCTACCAGACGCTGTCCAGATGTATCTTAAAGAAATTGGCAAAACCCCATTGTTAAGCGCTAAAGAAGAAAGAGAATTGGCTAAAAAAGCTGAAAAGGGCGATGAGGAAGCGCGTCAACAGCTCATTCGGGCAAACCTAAGATTAGTGGTTTCAATCGCAAAACGTTATGCCCATCGCAGTCCAAATTTAAATATTTTAGATTTAATTCAAGAAGGAAATATCGGTCTTTCTAAAGCGGTTGATAAATTTGATTATCGTAAAGGATTTAAATTTTCAACCTATGCGACTTGGTGGATTAGACAGGCAATTACCAGAGCATTAGCAGACCAATCGCGAACCATCAGAATTCCGGTTCACATGGTAGAAACTATCTCAAAATATAGTCAGGTAAAAAGACGGCTAACCCAGGAATTAGGCCGCGAACCGTTAAGCGAAGAAATTGCTTTAGAGATGGGAACCACTGTAGATAAAATTCATCATTTACAAAAAATTTCTCAAGAAGTACTTTCTTTAGAATCGCCGGTGGGTGAAGATGATGAAGATTCTATTCTTTCAGAATTCATAAAAGATGAAAAGAGTTTATCGCCAGCCCAATTAGCCGCCCAGTCGTTATTGAGAAATAAAATTCAAGAAATTTTAGTTGATTTAACGCCGCGTGAACAAGAAATTTTAAAATTACGTTTTGGTTTAGAAGATGGCGTAACACATACCTTAGAAGAAGTGGGGCAAAAATTCGGGGTGACAAGAGAACGTATTCGTCAAATTGAAGCCAAAGCATTAGCCAAAATAAAATCGCACCAAAAGGCAAAAGCGTTGGAGGAATACTGATCGACTACTGACAATGACTATGACGATGACAATGACAATGACGATGACGATGACAATGACAATGACGATGACGATGACGATGACGATGACACTGATTGTCATTGCGAGGCGAAGCCGAAGCAATCTTACACTATGAAATCTGAAGATATTCGTCAATCATTTTTAGAATTTTTTAAGAAAAAGGGGCATAAAATTGTTCCTTCTTCATCTTTAATTCCTGATGATAAATCAGTACTTTTAACCACCGCCGGCATGCAACAATTTAAACGTTATTACACCGGCGAACTTAATGCTTTAACTGATTTTGGATCACAAAGAACTGCTTCTTGTCAAAAATGTTTTCGCACCAGCGATATTGAAGAAATTGGCGATAAAACTCATCTCACTTTCTTTGAGATGCTGGGCAATTTTTCTTTTGGCCCGGTTGGCTCAGATAAACCAGAAGATTTTGGTAAAAGCGGTTATTTTAAACGCTCAAGTATTCATTGGGCTTATGAATTTGTCACAGAAATTTTGGAAATCCCTTTAGAAAGAATAAACGTTTCAGTTTTTAAGGGTGATGATGAGGTTCCCTTCGATGAAGCTTCTTATAGAATTTGGCACGAAGAAATTGGTATTCCTAAAGAAAAAATTATCCTTGGTAATAAAGAAGATAATTTTTGGGGGCCAACGGGCGAAGAAGGACCTTGTGGGCCAACCACTGAAATTTATGTAGATGGTGTAGAAATTTGGAATTTAGTTTTCAATGAGTACTATAAGACGCGAACTAACGCAGACGATACGCAGACTAACGCAGAAAAAAGTCAGCTTGAGTCCGCGTTAATCAAATTAAACAATCCAGGCGTTGATACTGGTATGGGTCTTGAAAGATTGGTCGCCGTGCTTGATGGTGTAGATAATGTTTTTGAAACCGATATTTTTAGAGACCTTATTTCTCAAATTAATGAACTATCGCCTCATTTAGATGAAAAAACAACAAGAATTCTTGCCGATCATTTACGCGCGTCAATTTTTTTGATCGCCGACGGCATCAGGCCTTCTAATAAAGAGGCGGGTTATGTTCTACGTCGATTATTGCGTAGAATTTTGGCTTATTCAATTAAATACGATATCCACGCAGATTTGTTTCCTAATAGTGTAGAAATTATTAAAGAAAAATTTAAAAACATCTATCCGGAAGTGAAAGAAACCAAAATTATTTTAGGAGTTTTAGAAAACGAAAAACAAAAATTTCAGGAAGCAATAGGGCAGGGGATTCGAAAAATTGATGAATTAAATTTTGACAATGTGATCCTAACAGGCGAGATGGCTTTTAATCTTTATCAAACATACGGTTTGCCATTAGAAATTTCTTGCGAGCTGGCTCAAAGAAAAGATATTAATCTTAAAAAAGATTTTGATAAAGAATTCAAGAAACATCAGGAAATTTCTCGCACCGCTTCAGCTGGAATGTTTAAATCAGGATTAGTGGATATCAATGAACAAACCACAAAATTTCATACCGCGACCCATCTTTTAATGGAAGCCCTAAGACGAGTTTTAGGTAACCATGTGATTCAAAAAGGAAGCAATATTACTTCTGAACGTCTACGGCTTGATTTTTCTCATCCAGAAAAACTCACCCCAGAACAAATTAAACAAATTGAAGAGATGGTTAATGAAAAAATTAAAGAAAACTTAGAGGTTGTTTGTGAAGAAATGAGTCTTGAAGAAGCAAAAGCGCAAAATGCCATTGGTGTTTTTGAAAATAAATACGGAGAAAAGGTAAAGGTTTATACGATAGGCAATTTTTCAATAAAACCCCCAGAGATTTTTTCAAAAGAAATTTGCCACGGTCCTCATGTTAAAAAAACAGGTGAATTGGGTCATTTTAAAATTATCAAAGAAGAGGCATCTTCCAGCGGCGTAAGACGGATAAAAGCCATTCTCCTCTAACACAGACTTTACAAACTGATATAACACGGGCTAACACGGACTTATACACCGATTAATACGGGACTGTACACGGACCAACGCGGACACTGATGAAACACAGACTAATACAGAAATGGATCCGTATGGGTCCGTGTCCAGTCCGTTTAAATCCGTGCCTTGTTGAAATTAAATTAGAATTTTACTAATATAAATATAATAAAAGTGTCGTTGCGAGGCGAAGCCAAAGCAATCTTACAATAGCGATAGCGCAAGATAGTCATTGCGAGGCGAAGCCAAAGCAATCTTACAATAGCGATAGCGCAAGATAGTCATTGCGAGGCGAAGCCAAAGCAATCTTACATTGATGTAATATTAATGCAAGATCGCCACCGCCTGACGACCTCGCGATGACAATCCGCGTAAATCTGTGTTCACACCCGTGTAAATCCGTGTATTTTATATAAATTTAAGAATATGACCACCAATTCTAAAAAACCAAAAAAGAGAATGCTTGATATTTCCCACCCTAAAACTAACCATTCTGCCCCTCTTTCTTATCTAAAAGACAAAAAAATCGTACCGCCTAAGGTTGAAAAAAACATAGAAAAAGAACTCCAAAAATTAGATAGGGAGACTGAAAAATTTCTTAAAGAAGAAGCATATCGGTTTAAGAAAGAAGAACAATTAGAAAAAAGGGTTAAAGCCAGAAAAAGTAAAATAAAAAATTATATCTTTTCCGGTCTGGTATTAATACTTTTAGCGGTGATAATTTATGCCTTAGTTGAATTTTTGCCTAAAGCAGAAATTAAAATTATTACCAAAAAAACCGAATGGAGTTTTACTGATTCAATAACGGCCAATAAAAATATTGCTCAAATTGATATTTTCCAAAAACAAATTCCCGCTGAAATTTTTTCAGCAAGAAAAAACTTTAACTTTTCTTTTGCAGCCACCGGCAAAAAATCAGTTCAGCAGAAAGCCAAAGGCAAAATTATTATTTATAATGCTTATAGTTCCAGTCCTCAAATTTTAATTGCCACGACACGCTTTTTAGCGCCAGATGGCAAAATTTTCCGTTTAGAAGAGAGAACTGTTGTGCCGGGCGCTAAAATTGTAGAAGGCAAAATAATACCTTCAAGTATTGAAGCAGAGGTAGTCGCTGATCAGCCAGGCCCTCAGTATAATATCGGACCAGTAAGCCGTTTTTCGATTCCCGGTTTTCAAGGCACGGAAAAATATCAAGGTTTTTATGCTGAATCTAAAGAACCAATGAAGGGCGGTTTTATTGGCGAGAAAGCGTTTCCTACAGATGAAGATATTAAAAAAGCCAAAGAAAAAGCCGAGCAAGATCTTAAAAGCTATATTGAATCGTTTCTTTCTCTTCAAATACCTCAAGAATTTAAAATTATTGACGGTAGTAGGCAATTTAATATTTTAAAAGAGGAGGTTAATAAAGAAACCGACGAGAAAGGCAATTTTACTCTCTTTGCGGAAGGAGAATCGTTGGTTATTGGTTTTAGAGAAAACGACATAAAGAATTTATTAGAAAATATTGCGCAAAAAGAATTAGGCGCACATTTTAGATTAAAAGATTATAAATTAGAATACGAAACCGGCCAACCCGATTTTTCTCAAGGACGTATTTCTTTCGCGGTTAATTTTCAAGGTGTTTTTGAAGAACCAGTCGATCTTGAAAACCTTAAACAACAAATCCTGAACAAAAACGAGAAGGACTTAAAAAACCTAATCTCTACATTACCCAATATTCAAAAAGCAACTATTTCTTTCTGGCCTTTTTGGGTCAAAAAAGTGCCAGACGATTTAAAGCGAGTAAAAATAGAGGTAGAGTAGGTGGTTGTTGATGATGACGATGACCGCTGACGATGGCCATTGATTGTCGTTGCGGGTCTGTCGTAGGCAGACGAGTCGAAGCCGAAGCAATCTTGTAATAATACATGAGGTTGCCGCGGGGACTGCGTCCCCTCGCAATGACATGGTTGCCGCGTCGCTTCGCTCCTCATAATGGCAATAGGTAGTCATTGCGAGCGTAGCGAAACAATCTTACATTGATGTAACCGCGCAGCGAAGTGGAACAATTTAAAATAATTAACACTAATGTAAGGTTGCCGCGTCGCTTCGCTCCTCGCAATGACATGATTGCCGCGCTCCCTGCGGTCGCTCGCAATGACACAAGAAGAGGTTGCCGCGGGGACTGCGTCCCCTCGCAATGACATGGTTGCCGCGGGAGCTACGTCTCCTCGCAATAACATAATTGCCGCACTTCTTACTATTACTCACAATGATGCGAAAAGAGATTGCTTCGTCGGGCTTCGCCCTCCTCGCAATGACTCTCTCTAGTCATTGCGAGGGTTTTAGCCCGAAGCAATGAGGTTGCCGCGTCGCTTCGCTCCTCGCAATGACATGGTTGCCGCGTCGCTTCGCTCCTCGCAATGGCAAATAGGTAGTCATTGCGAGCGAAGCGAAACAATCTTACAACTAATGTCTTCCTTTGGCAAGTTCAAGAAATAACTTTTATTTTTACTATTATAAAAAACGATCGTAATCTATAATAGTAAATTATTATCGATTAAATTTCTAAAAACGAAACTTGAAATCATTTGGTAGATTTAAAAACTAATCATAAGTACCTTTAATAGGCCCAGCAGCAGTTGAAAGATTTTACGCTTTGAAATCCTGCTGCTTTTTCTGATATAATTAAAATACTGTGGGCACTATCCTTATTAAAAATATTCAATTAATTGATGGTAGCGGTAGACCAGCGGTAAAAGCCGATGTTTTAATAAAAAATGATAAAATCTCAGCCATTGGCAATTTCCCTAAATACCGTGCCGATGAAATTATTGATGGTTTAGGCAGCGCTTATTTAGCGCCAGGTTTTATTGATATCAATACCGACTCCGATCATTATTTAACTCTTTTCTCAAATCCCAGCCAGAAAGATTTTATCCTGCAGGGTGTCACTAGTATTATTGGCGGTCATTGCGGAGCTTCTTTAGCGCCGCTTATCTATGGCTCTTTAGAATCTATTAGTCAATGGGGAGATATTAGAAAAATTAATGTTAACTGGCACACAGTTAAAGAATTTCTAAAAGTAATGTCTCAAAAGCGACTGGGTGTCAACTTTGGCACTTTAGTAGGTCATACTACTATCCGTCAAGCATTGGTTGGCGAAACAAAAAGAGATTTATCACAAAATGAAATTAAGGTTTTTAAATTCATTTTAGATAAATCTTTAAAAGAAGGTGCTTTTGGTTTTTCTACTGGTTTAGGTTATAGTCAAAATCGTCAAACTTCTTATAGTGAAATCAGGTCATTGCTTGAAATTGTCAGCCAGAGAAAAGCCCTTTACGCCACTCATCTCCGTAACGAAAAAAAAGGGCTTCTTTCTTCAGTTAATGAAACAATTAATTTAGCCAAAGAAACCGGCGTTAAAGTTTTAATTAGTCATTTTAGGCCCATTATTGGTTATGGAAAAGATTATGATGAAGCCATAGAATTAATTAATAAAAATACCGACAAAGCAGATGTTTATTTTGATATTTATCCCTTCGATACCAGCACCGTATTAGTTGAAACTTTTTTGCCTAATTGGGTTCAAGAAGGGAGTAGGGAAGTCATCATTCAAGATATTCAAACATCTGGATTAAAGGAAAAAATTTTAAGAGAATTACCAAGAGTAAAAGGAGAAGAAATTATTATTGCGGCTGCGCCAGGCAATGAATATTTAATTGGAAAATCGTTAAAAGAATTTAGCGAAAACAGAAATCTTAATATCAGCGAAGGACTATTAGAATTAATGAAATTAACTAATCTTCGAGCAGTAGTTTTTTATAAAAATATTAGTTTGAAAAAGGTCATTAAAGTTTTAACCTCTAACAGGGCAATTATCGCCTCCAACAGCGCCTGCTTTAAAGACGTAGATAAATATTCGGCTAAATGGCAAAAAATTATTAAGCCTGAACGTTCTTATAGAACTTTTATTAAATTTTTAGAATTAGTAGAAAAAGAAAAAATTTTACCAATAGAACAAGCGATTTATAAAATTACAGGTTTGCCCGCTCAGCGATTGGGGTTAAAAGATAGGGGACTAATTAGGGATGGTTATTTTGCTGATTTAGTAATTTTTAAGGATGCGGAAATTCAGGAAGTAATTTTAAATGGCAAAAGGGTAGTTAAAGAAGGGAAATTTCAAAATATTTTAGCGGGGCAGATACTAAGGCACAGTACATAAATTATTCTAATTAACCTAATTATTCTAATTGACCTAAATAAATCTCAAGCCCCAATGGGAATTGATTAGAATAATTAGAAATTAGGATAATTAGAATAATTCAATGTTTAAATCCAAAGCCGGTCACAGTCCTGATTATATCTTTATCTCTTGTGTTATTATTTTAGTAGTTTTTGGTTTGGTTATACTTTCTTCCGCCTCTTCTGACTTAGGTAAAATTAAATTTAATGACACTTATTATTATTTAAAACATCAATTACTTTATGGTTTAAGTTTAGGTATCGTTGGTTTTATATTTGCGAGTTTAGTTCATTATCGTTTTTGGCAAAAAATCGCTGTTCCCTTTTTACTGATCAGCGTATTCTTATTAATTTTAGTTTTCACGCCTTTAGGTTTTTCTCATCGTGGTGCCAATCGCTGGCTTAATTTAGGTATTTTATCAATTCAACCAGCTGAATTATTAAAACTTTCTTTTATTATTTATTTAGCGGCCTGGTTATCTCCTTCATCTTCGAATAAGGCAAATCATAAAAATAAAAATGGCTTTTATCGTCAAAAAAATATTTTATCGGGCTATTTACCTTTTTTAGTTATTTGCGGTTTAATTGGCGTTCTTATTTTGATGCAACCATCAACAAGCACGGTAGGAATTATTATGGCGGCTGGACTTTTAGTTTATTTTGTCAGTGGTGCCCGATTATCCTTTGTCTTTGGCACCATATTGTTGGGTCTGATAGGTTTAACATTAGTTATTTCTATTACCCCTTATCGTTTAGCACGCGTAGAAACATATCTTAAAACTATTTTTAATAATGAAGTTGTTGATACGCAATCGCAAGGTTATCATTTAGAACAAGCAAAAATGGCTATCGGTTCTGGTGGTCTATGGGGTGTAGGATTTGGTAAATCAACTACTAAATTTAAATACTTACCGGAACCAATTAGCGATTCAATTTTTGCTGTGATTGCTGAAGAATTAGGTTTTGCGGGCGCAATTTTTCTAATCGGAATTTTTATTTTGCTATTTATTAAAGGAATTAACATCGCCAAAAAATCTCGAGATCAATTTGCTAAATTGACTACGATTGGTTTTATTTCTATAATCACTATTCAGGCGTTTATTAATCTGGCAGCTATTTCGGGCATTCTACCATTAACCGGCGTTCCTTTACCATTTATTAGTTATGGAGGTACGGCCTTAGCGGTTTTTTTGACGATGTCAGGAATTATTGTTAATATTTCTAAGTATACGGCTTAGCGCAAATCGCTAATCGCAAAGCGTTAGATTATTAAAAAACGCTTTGCGCTATGCGCTTTGCGATTTGCAATTTTTAAATGCTTCGTATTTTATTCACTGGCGGTGGCACGGGTGGTCATATTTATCCTATTATTGCGGTCTCTGAAGAATTACCATTTGTGGCTGGTCAAATTCCCATGGATCTACGTTATTTTGGCGCGCCCGGACCCTACCGAAAACTTTTAGAAAACAATGGTATTAAAGTATCAAAGATTTTTTCTGCTAAATTAAGGCGCTATTTTGACTTAAGAAATTTTTTTGAAATCCCAATACTTTTTCCTTTAAGTATTCTTCAAGCGCTTTGGAAAATTTTCTGGTTTATGCCTGATGTCGTATTCTCTAAGGGCGGGCCTGGTTCTTTGCCGGTGGTTTTGGTGGCTAAATTTTATCGTATTCCTATTATTATTCACGACTCTGATTCGATTGTTGGTTTGGCTAATAAATTAGCGCTTCGTTGGGCGGACAAAATTGCTCTTTCTTTTGAATCAACGGCAAAAATTTTAACTGAAGATAAGAAACTATCTAAAAAAATTATCATAGTCGGCAATCCGATTCGAAGATCTCTTATTAATAAAGGAAATCTAAATAATGAGGCGGCTAAAAAGCTTTTTGGTTTTAATCCCGAAAAACCAGTAATTTTAATCATCGGCGGCTCGCAGGGTAGCACCACAATTAATAATTTTATATTAGAAATAGCAGAGGAACTAATAAAAGATTTTCAAATTATCCATCAAACCGGAGTGAAAAATTTCGATGAAGTAAAAAAAGAATTAGATATTATCTTAAAAAAATATCCAGAAGAAGAAAAAAATCGCTATAAGGTATTTGCTTATTTAGAAGAAAATTTAAAAGACGCTTATTTAGCCGCCGATTTAGTAATCTGTCGCGCTTCTAGCGGCTCGATTTTTGAAACAGCGGCTTTTGGTAAACCATCAATTTTAATTCCCTTGCCAAAAAGTGTAGTCGGGGAGCATCAAATTATTAATGCTTACGAATATGCTAAAACCGGAGCGGCGATCGTTATCGAACAACCAAATCTTGAACCAAATATATTTTTAAACCAACTTAAAAAAATTTTTTCTAATCCAGAAAAATCAACTCAAATGTCTGAAGCAGCTAAAAAATTTTTTAAACCAGATGCCGCCAGAATTTTAGCCGAAGAAATTTTAAAATTAGCTAAAATGTAATTAAAATATCTGTAAAAAATCTTAAATATATGCTACAATAAAATTTGATGACTGATAGCTCTAAAAAGCCTATTGAGCCGGTCAGGGTGCGTTTTGCGCCTTCGCCCACTGGTTTTTTGCATATTGGTTCAGCGAGAACCGTTCTTTTTAATTGGCTTTTTGCTAAGCAAAACAATGGTGTTTTGATTTTGCGTATTGAGGACACAGATATTGAACGTTCTAATCCTGAATTTGAAAAAGATATTATCGCGGGCATAAAATGGCTTGGTTTAGATTGGGACGAAGGACCCGTCCCGTCTAAAAGCGGGGAATTTCCAATTTCCAATTTTCAATTTTCAAACAAATATATTGGCGAATATGGGCCATATCGACAGAGCGAGCGTTTAGAGATTTACGAAAAATATCTTAGGCAACTTCTTGATGAAAATAAAGCTTATTATTGTTTTTGTAGCAAAGAACAATTAGAGCTAGACAGGCAAGCAATGCTCGCCCAAGGGTTGGCGCCTAAATACAGTGGTCGGTGTCGTCATCTTTCTAAAAAAGAAGTGGAAAATCGTCTTAAAAATGGCGAACCGGCGGTTATTCGTTTTCGAGTGCCAGAAACAGAAATAGAATTCAGTGATTTAATTCGTGGAAAAATTAAGGTTAATACTGCTTTAATTGGCGATATAGTCATCGCTAGGAATCTTAAATCTCCTTTATATAATTTTTCAGCTACAGTTGACGATTTTGAAATGAAAATCACTCATATTATTAGAGGGGAAGATCATATTTCTAACACCCCAAAACAAATTTTAATTCAAAAAGCGCTTGGCTTTAATGAACCAAAATATGCTCATTTACCATTAATTCTTGCTCCTGATCGCTCTAAATTATCAAAAAGATATTTAGAAACCTCGCTTAATGATTATAGAAAACAGGGTTATCTGCCAGAGGCAATAGTTAATTTTTTAGCCTTACTTGGCTGGCATCCTAAAGATGATAGAGAAATTTTATCTCTTGAAGAGTTAATTAATGAATTTGATTTAAAACGAGTGCAGAAAGCCGGAGCAGTGTTTAATATTGAAAAATTAGAATGGTTAAATAGTCAATATATTAAAAAAACCAACGCCGAATCTTTGGCTGAAAAAATTAAAGATTTTATTCCAGTTGAATGGTCAAAAGACGAAAATAGAACTTTATTATTAAAAGCGATTGAAATAGAAAAAGAAAGAATAAAAAAATTAGCCGATTTTAAAGAATTAGCCGATTTCTTTTTTGTGCTGCCAGATTATGACGCTAAACTTTTAATTTGGCCGCGATTAAATCCAACAAAACCATTAGAAGAAAATGAAGAATTGAAAATTAATAAAAATAAAACATTAGCTAATTTAAAATTTTTAGTCCAACAAATTAATAATTTTTTTAAAGCTGATTTTAACAAAGCATCGCTTGAAAAATTAATTATGCCATTAACTGAGGTTTGGGGCAGGGGAGAACTGCTTTGGCCATTAAGGGTAGCTCTTTCTGGTAAAGAAGCTTCGCCAGGGCCATTTGAATTAATGGAAGTTTTAGGAAAAGAGGAAACATTAAGACGGCTAAATATCGCTATTGAAAAACTTAACAGTTAAAGTTTTTCGGGAATATTATTTAGTTCCTGAATTTTAATTTAAATAAAACATAAGGAAATTCTCGGGAAAGGAAACTCTCGGGAATTTTTCGAAAACAAAAACTAAAATGCTGAATTACAACATATTAAAATTTAAAAATTTAATATTTTGCATTAGTGTTTTGATATTTACATTTTTAATATTAAATTTATCCTTAGCGGCGACACCTGAAGAATTAAGAAATGCGATTGAACAAAAATCTCGCGAACTTCAAGAAATAAATAATAAAATTAAAGAAAATCAAAAGACTCTTGAACAAATTCAAAACCAAAACAAAACCCTAACTTATGAAATCAAAAATCTTGATTATAATATTAATCAAATTAATTTAGGTATTCGTTATAGCGAAGTTAATATCGAAAAACTAAATTTAGAAATTAATTCTTTACAATACGATATCAACGAAGCAGAAACAGATATTAATTCAAAAAAGGAGGCGATTATTAAAATTATTCAAGAATTTCAAAAAAAAGACAACGAGACACCACTTCTGATTTTTTTAAAAAATAAAAGTTTGTCGGATAGCGTTTTTGAGGCACAAAACTTAACCGACCTTAATACTAATTTAAAATTAGAAATCGAAAATCTAAAACAAGCCAAAGAAAAAATGACTAATAAATTAGATCAATCTACTAATAAAAAGCAACTACTTGAAATAGAAAATAATAATCTAAAAAATAAAAAATTAATCCTTAGCGATATCAAAAAAGAAAAAAATATTATTTTAGCGCAAACCAAAAATCAGGAAAAAATTTATCAAAATATAATTAGCGATTTACAGAAAAAACAAATAGAAATTGCTCAAGAAATTGACAAATTAGAAGAAAGTTTGCGTTTGAGTTTTAATCCTGATGTCTTACCAATAAAACGCTCTGGTATTTTATCTTATCCATTAAACGAAGTTACTATTACTCAAGAATATGGCTATACTAATTCAGCCAAAATACTTTATAAAACCAAATTTCATAACGGTGTCGATTTTGAGGCACCAATCGGTACACCGGTTTTTGCGGCTGATGACGGAGAAGTAATCGCGGTTGGAAATAACGGCCGACTACAATATGGTAAATTTGTTTTAATAAAACACAACAATAATTTAGCCACTCTTTATGGTCATTTATCAAAGCAAATTGTTCAAAAAGGAGAAATAGTTAAGAGGGGAGAGGTAATAGGATATTCAGGCAATACAGGTTATTCCACCGGACCGCATTTACATTTTGGAGTGTATTGGTTGCCTACCGTCACTCTTAAACCTTTTCCTGGAGCAGGACTGGTGCCAGTAGGCGTCACCGTTAACCCGTTAGATTATTTGTGATATATTATTTATAAATATGCCAGAAATTATTCAAAAAATAGTTAATCTTTTAAATTATGCCAGTAGTTGGTTTGATAAGTATATTCTCTCTGGGCTGGCTCATTTCCTTAAAGGTTTGGGAAATTTAATCATCAAAGTTTTAGAGTTCTTAATTGATGTTATTAGGTGGATTATCGCGTATTTATAGAAGTTTATAGAAGCTGATAAACGCTGATGAATACGCTGATTGACGCTGATAATTTAGGGAAGGAGAGTATTTTAAAGAAGGAGATTTTGCGATGATATTTATAGCGTTGCAATCTCCTCATTATTTCACGATAAATTACATTTGTCGTGAAATAATTCTTTTGCGTCAGTAAATACTAACGCAAAAGAATACGCTCATTTTACAACAGCAAAGCAGTCGTAAAATGAGCTTCAATTACCTTAAATGACTAAACCAAAAGTCCACATTATCGGCATCGGTGGTATTGGAACCAGCGCTTTAGCCCGCTGGTTTTTAACACATAATTGGCAAGTCAGCGGCTCCGACGCGGTTGCTTCTCCAACTACTCAAGAATTAAAAAAGCAAGGAATAAGAATTTATATTGGTCACCGAGCAAAAAATCTGTCTCCAGAGACAAAATTAGTCATTTATAGTAGCGCTGTGCCCTCAAATAATCCAGAACTTAAAAAAAGCTAAGAAATTAGGGATGACCGTTAAATCATACGCTCAAGCCTTAGCCGACTTAAATAAACAATACAAAACCCTAGCAATTAGTGGCGCTCATGGTAAAAGCACAACCACGGCTCTTTTATCATTGGTTTTAATTAAAGCCGGTCTTGATCCCACAGTCATTATTGGCACAAAATTAAAAGAATTTGGTGGTTCGATAAACTCACCACAGGGCAGCAATTTTCGTAATGGTAAAGGAGATTATTTAATACTGGAGGCCGACGAATATCAAGGTTCTTTTTTAAATTATTCCCCTTTTGCCGCCATTATTACAAATATCGATCGAGAACATCTTGATTACTATAAAAATTTAAGAAACATAAAAAATGCTTTCTTAAAATTTATTAGCAATATTCAACCGAACGGAATTTTGGTGGTTAATAAAGATGACAAAAATTTATATAGTTTAAAAAACAAAATCCAAAAAATCGCCAAAGATCATAAACTAAAGCTTTTTTGGTATTCACTTTTCAACATCAATCAGCGTACTCATCAGCATAAATCAGCAGTTCTGCGTTTATCCGCGTCCTTAAAGATTGTAGGTGGGCATAATCTTTCTAATGCTTTAGCGGTTTATACTCTGGCTAAGGCATTAAAAATTAAAGATAAAGATATTTTTAGCGCCATCGACTCTTATCGTGGCACTTGGCGAAGAATGGAATACAAGGGCACATTTAAAGTCAGAAGTCAAAAGTCAGTAGTCAATTGTCAGGTTTATGACGACTATGCTCACCACCCGACTGAAATTAAAGCCACCCTGGCAGCAATAGCCCAAAAATGGCCAAAAACAGCCCTTATTTGCGTTTTTCAGCCCCACCAAGCTAAAAGATTAGCTTCCCTATTTAAAGACTTTACAGCGGCTTTTGACAAGGCAAATGCCCTTATTATTTTGGATATTTTTAAGGTGGCCGGCCGGGATAATCAGAATAAAATGTCGCACAATATTAACTCTAAAAAATTAGCCGAAGCCATTAAAAATCGCGTTATAAAATTCAAAACCCATAACTCAAAACTCAAAACTGTTCTTTATCTCCCCCACCCCGAAGAACTTCCACAAGTTTTAGAAAAAATAATCCGCGTTTATCCGCGTTTTGATCCGCGTTTATCCGCGTTAATAGTGATGATGGGCGCTGGTGATATTTACAAGCTTACCAACTTTCTGTTATTATCTAACAGAAAGTCA
>Ga0078972_1003045_pt1 | contig 51893 bp, 47 predicted proteins | sample YelNatPaOPGAMG01_FD_67568 | JGI IMG/M metagenome (GOLD analysis project Ga0078972, IMG submission 67568) | Hot spring thermophilic microbial communities from Obsidian Pool, Yellowstone National Park, USA - OP-RAMG-01 (SPADES assembly) (version 2) | ecosystem: Environmental > Aquatic > Thermal...
TTGGACCAGACCACGGTGACCCCGCGATTCATGCTGGCGCATGCGGCGCCGGATAACGGCATGATCAGTTGGAACGGCATATTCGGCTCCGTCTTCAACGAACTGAAGTTCGGGCTGAACCGCGCCCCGACCGGCCTCGCCTACGTGACGCCTTTCGATTGGCTCAACGGGGTCAGCGTCCTGCCCGGCGCGCAACTGCCTACCTGGATGTTCGGAGCGGTCGGGCGGCAGGCGAGCGGCGATTACGGGCGTGCGTCCGACTATCGCAGCCGGAGCTACTCGGCCCTCGAAACGCTGTCCTGGTCTTCCGGCCAGCACAGCCTGAAGAGCGGCTTCGAGCTTCGCGCCGTGCGCGTGCCTCTCTCCACTCTTGGCGGAACCGTGTACTCGTTCAGCACGCCCGGCTTCATGGCCAACCTCGGAGCGACAGTTTCGTACATCGGCGATCTGAAGGCCGAAGCGCGCCAGAACCTGTTCGCCGGCTTCGTGCAGGATGAGTGGCGGCTGCGCCGTGACCTGACCCTCAACTTCGGCCTGCGCTACGAATATTACACGCCGGTTTCCGGGGCGGACGGCCGCGCGCGCGTCTTCGACATGACCCGGCTCGACTACCTGCCCGCAGGCGCTGCTTTCTATCAGGCTGAGAAGCTGGGTTTCGCGCCGCGTCTCGGGATCGCATGGGCGCCTCTGGCGCTGGGTTCGAAAACTATCTTCCGCGCGGGCGGCGCCGTGCATTACGGCCCGGGCGCGATGCGCGATTTGCTCGGGTCTGTCCGGAATGCCGCGGCGCGGATCAGCGCCGATGGCCTCAGCTTCCCCGCCGACATGGACGCGGCGGCCGCCTCCGGCAGGACGGTCGAGAATCCCTCGGGCATCGACCCGGCCTCGCGATTTCCCGGGCGCGTCACGCAGTGGGGGCTGTCCGTGCAGCAGGTGCTGCCCGCCCGCTTTACAGCGCAGGCCGCGTACCTCGGCAGCGCCGGCCGCAACCTGCTCACGAATCGCTGGGGCAACTTCGTCACCGCAATCTCCCCCTACGGACAACTGATACGGCAGAACCCGGCGTTCGGCGAAATCGCCTATGTCGCCGCCGGGGGCAGCGACAACTATCAAGCGATGCAGCTTCAATTGAGCCGCCGGTTCACCGACGACTTTTTGGCGGGCATCCAGTATTCCTGGTCGCACAACATCACCGACGTGCCGTCCGATGGCGTCGCGTTGCAGAATCCGAATTGCCTGCGCTGCGAAAAAGGGGCCGCCGATTTCGATGCGCGCCACTCGGCGACCTTCAACGGCCATTACCGCGTTCCGCTGGGCCGCGGGTCGCGCCACCTGAGCAGCGGAGTTCCGGGCTACGCATTCGAGGGCTGGAGCGCCGGGGCGATCATGAGTTTCCGCACGGGCCTGCCGGTCAACGTCAACCTGCAGCGATCGGACCTCGCGTTCTTCACGCAGGATGGCCTCATGGTTCCGCTCGGCACGCCGGGCGCGTTGCCCGTGCTCGACACACCGCTCGGCGGCGCCACGAGGGGATCGTTCCGTCCCGACGCGGCGCCCGGCGTCAACCCTTATCTCGACCAGCGGCTGCTGGTGTTCAATCCCGCGGCTTTCACACTGCCGGCGATCGGCGCCTACGGCAACCTCGCGCGCAATGCCTTGCGGGGACCCGGCTTCTCGCAGTTGGATACCCAGATCACGCGCACATTCCGTTTCGGCGAGCGCAGCGCGCTCGACTTCCGGGCCGATTTCTACAACCTGCTCAATCGCGCCAATTTCGCCCAGCCATCCTCCACGCTGATCAACGTCACGCCGTTCATTCAGCCCGGCGGAGCATTCGGGATGGACCAGGCCGCGAATTTCGGAGTCATTTCGAGCACGATCGGCCGCAACCTGGGCCTGGGCACATCGCGCCAAATCCAGTTGGGCCTGCGGCTCAGCTTCTAAAAGGAAAGGAATACGCCATGAAACAGATAGCACTGTCGTTCCTGCTCTTCTGCTGCGCAGGAGTTTCGCAGGCGCAGATCCGCCTCACGGAGGCCGAAGCCAAGCAGGCAGCCATCGCGAAAAGCGTGCCGGAATACCCGGCGATCGCACGACAATTGAAGCTCACGGGGAAGGTCGAGATGGAAGTCAGTATCGATACCTCGGGCGCCGTGCAGGAGGTGAAGACCGTAACCGGCAACCCGGTGCTGGCGAAATCCTGCGCCAAGGCCCTGAACGAGTGGAAGTTTAAACCGCTAATGCGCGACGGCAAACCAACGCAGGCTGTCGCTTCGCTAAGCTTCGAGTTCCGCTAGCAGGTTTTTGTGGGGCAGACGTCCGGGGTCTGCCCCACATGATTTCGAGCCGGCTTGCGGCCGTTACCTCGTAATCTCCGACTCGACCGGTTTCGCCGGCTTGGCGTGCTTCCTTCGGTTGACGATGAAGTACACGATCGGCACCGTCATGCGCGAGAGCGCGAGCGAAGCGATTTCGCCGGCCATCAGCGCGATCGCCAGCCCCTGGAAGATCGGGTCGAACAGGATGATGCCCGCGCCGACCACCACCGCCGCCGCCGTCAGCAGCATCGGGCGGAAGCGCACCGCGCCGGCGTCGATCACCGCCTGGTCGAGCGGCATGCCCTCGTTCAGCCGCAGCTCGACGAAGTCCACCAGGATGATCGAATTCCTCACCACGATGCCCGCGCCCGCGATGAAGCCGATCATGGAGGTCGCCGTGAAGAATGCGTGCAACAGCCCGTGCGCCGGCAGGATGCCCACCAGCGAGAACGGGATTGCCGCCATGATCACCAGCGGCGTAATGAACGACTGGAACCAGCCCACGATCAGCACGTAAATCAGGATCAGCACCGCGCCGAATGCGAATCCCAGGTCGCGGAAGACCTCGTAGGTGATCTGCCACTCGCCGTCCCACTTCATGGAGTACTTCGCCTCGTTCGTGGGCATTTGGGCCATGTATTGCTCGATCGAGTAGCCGCCCGGCGCCTTGATCTTGTCGATCTCCGGGCCGGTCTTCAGGATCGCGTAGACCGGGCTTTCCATCGCGCCCGCAACGTCGGCGGTCACGTATGTCACCGGCATCAGGTTCTTGTGATAGATGCTCTTGTCCTCGACGACCTGCTTCGGAGTCACCAGTTCCCCAAGCGGCACCAGCCGGCCCGTGCGCCCCATCACCTTCAGGTTCTGGATCTGCTCGAGGTCCGACCGCGTGGCGCGGTTGAGCCGCAGAGTGATCGGCACGTCCTCCTGCTCGGCATCGACGTGCAGCAGGCCGGCGGTTTCGCCCGCCGACGCGATGCGCATCGTGCGCGCGATGTCCTCGTCGGAGACGCCGTTGAGCGCCGCCTTCTCCTCGTCGATCACGAGCTGGTATTTCGGCTGGTCGTCCTCGACATACCAGTCGACATCCACGATGCCGTCGGTCTTCTTGAAGATGTCGCGGATCTTCCGGGCCAGATCGATGCGGCCCTGCTCGCTGGGCCCGTACACCTCGGCCACCAGCGTCTCGAGCACGGGCGGGCCGGGCGGAACCTCGGCCACCTTCATGCGCACGCCGTACTGGTTCGCGATGGGCAAGAGCTCATTGCGCACACGCTTGGCGATGTCGTGGCTCTGCAGCTTGCGGTCGCCTTTCGGCAAGAGGTTCACCTGGATCTCGGCCTGGTTCGAACCGCGCCGCAGGTAGTAGTGCCGCACGAGGCCGTTGAAGTTGTACGGCGCCGCGGTCCCTACGTAGGTTTGCAGGTTGACGACCTCGGGCTCCTTCGCGATGCGCTCGGCCAGCCGCCGCGTCACCGCCTGCGTATCTTCGAGAGTCGTGCCGTTCGGCATATCCACCACCACCTCGAACTCGCTCTTGTTGTCGAACGGCAGCATCTTCACCTTAACGAAGCCGATGTAGACGAGGAACATCGAGCCCAGCAGCAGCACCACCACGCCCCCGAGGAAGCCCCAGCGCAGCATGGGATGGTGCAGCAGCGGGCCCATAATGTGGCGGTACAGCCGCGTGAGCCGGTCCTCGCGCTCGCCGTGCGCGTGCTCGCCGCGCAGCTTGAGGATCCGCACGGCCGCCCACGGCGTCACCAGAAACGCCACGATGATCGAGAACACCATCGCGGCCGAAGCGCCCACCGGAATCGGGCGCATGTAGGGTCCCATCAGGCCGCCCACGAAGGCCATCGGCAGGATGGCCGCGATCACGGTCAACGTCGCCAGGATGGTCGGGTTGCCGACCTCGTCGACCGCCTCGACCGCCACCTGCATCAGCGGCCGGTCGGCATTGGAAGGCATGCGCGCGTGCCTGACGACGTTCTCGACGACCACGATCGCGTCGTCCACCAGGATGCCGATCGAGAAGATGAGCGCGAACAGCGTGATCCGGTTGAGCGTGTAGCCGTACAGATAGAACACGGCCAGCGTCAGCGCGAGCGTCACGGGAATCGCGATGAAGACGATCAACGACTCGCGGAACCCGAGCACGATCCAGATCAGAACGCTCACCGACACCACCGCGATGAACATGTGGAACAGCAGCTCGTTGGATTTCTCGGCCGCCGTCTCGCCGTAGTTCCGCGTGATCGTCATGTGCATGCCGGACGGAATGACGGTGCCCTTCAGCCCGTTGACGCGCGCGAGCACGCGGTCGGCCACGTCGATCGCGTTCATGCCTTTCCGCTTCGCCACCGACAGCGTGACCGCCGGATAGAATTTGCCGCCCTGCGAATACTGCACGTACTCGGCAGGCTCCTGCCCGCCGTCGGTAACCGTCGCGACGTCGCGCACGAACACGGGCCGGTTGTTGGAGACGCCCACGACCACGTTGCGCACGTCGTCCGCCGTGCGGAGGAAATCGCCGGTCTCCATGATGAACTCGCGGTTCTCGTTCGCGTAGTTGCCGGAAGGCACGCGCCGGTTCGACGCGCCGAGCGCCTGGTAGACCTGCAGCGGCGAAAGCGAATAGGCGGCCAGCCTGGTCTGGTCCAGCGACACCCGCACCTCGCGCCGGTTCCCGCCGATGATCGTCGAAACCGAGACGTCGGGCGTCTGTTTCACCGCATCGTCCACCTGCGCCACCACGCGCCGCAGCTCGTAGGGCCCGTAGCGATCGCTCCAGAACGTGAGCGCGAGAATCGGCACGTCGTCGATCGAGCGCGGCTTGATGAGCGGCTGCGACGCGCCCGGCGGGATGATGTCGAAGTTCGCGAACATTTTCTGGTTCAGCTTGACGATGCTCTTTTCCTCGTCCTCGCCGACCTTGAAGCGCACGATCGCGAGCGAGCCGCCCGGGCTCGAAGTCGAGTAAATGTACTCGACGCCCGGGATCTCCCACAGCAGCTTCTCCATGGGCTTGGTGACGCGCTGCTCCACCTCGCGCGCCGAAGCGCCGGGCATGCCGACGAAGATGTCGATCATCGGCACCTTGATCTGCGGCTCTTCTTCGCGGGGCAGCTTCCAGACGGCGAAGGCGCCGAGCGCGAGCGAGGCCGCGATCACCAGCGGCGTCAGCTTCGAGTTGATCCACGTGGCCGCGAAGCGTCCCGCGGGTCCCAGCTTGCGTTGATTGCTCACTGCCGGACCTCCACTCTGGTCCCGTCGCCGACGTTTTCCGGAAGCGGGAAGATCACCTTGTCGCCCGGGTTCAATCCGGACAGCACCTGGACGCCGGCGGCGGAATGATCGCCCAGCGTGACCAGGCGCGACTGCGCGCGCCCGTTCTCGGCCACCAGCACCGAGTAGAGCTGCCCGCGTTGCGTCACGGCTCCCTCCGGCACCGCGATCACCTGCTGGCGGCCGATGACGAACCGTGCGCGGCCGAAGAGGCCGGACCGCAGTTCGGGCATCGAGGGCAGATCGATCTTCACGATGAACGCGCGGGATGAGGCATCGACCGCCGGCACGATCTCCGATACGCGCCCCTGAATGGTGCGTCCGAGCGCGTCGAGCACCACGGTCACCGGCTGGCCGAGCCGTACCGACGGCAGTTTGGACTCCTCGACCGCGGCCTCGAGCCGGTAGCTGCCTTCGCGCTCGACGGTCAGCAGCGGCGTGCCCGGCGTCGCCAGATTTCCCACGTCCACCGTCTTCTCCGTCACGGTTCCGGAGAACGGCGCCGTGATCTCGGCATAGCCGCGCATGATGCCGGCGGACTCGAGCGCCTGCTCGGTCTGCGCGATTTTCGCGACGAGCTGCGAACGCTTCGCAAGCGCCATCTCATAGGACGCCTGCGCGACTTTGAGCTTCGCGGTCGCCTCGTCGAACTCCTGGTTCGAGATGGAGTCCTTCCTGAACAGGTCCTGCATGCGGCGGAAGGTGGCTTGCGCAAGATCGAGCTGCGCCTTGGCCGCGGCGATCGCGTTCTCGACCTCGGGCGCGGCGTCCCTGGCTTCCTTGTTCGCGGCCTGCGCCTGCTTGTAGGCGGCGTCCAGGTCGCGCGAGTCGAGGACCACGAGCGGCTGCCCCTGGCGCACGCGATCGCCAACCTGGGCGTGAACTTCCCGCACATAGCCCATCACCTTGCTGGAAATCACGGCCGACGTGCGCGCGCGCACCGTGCCGGACGCCTCGTAAACCGACGGCCATTCGGCCTGTTGAACCGTCACGGCCTGAACCGCGACGGGCGGGGTTTTCGTATCGGCTTCGACTTTTTGCGGCTCCTTGGAGGCGCCGCAGCCGTAGAAAGCCACGGATGCGGCCAGTCCGGCCGCCAGTAACGCGATTGCGGGAGTGAATTTCATAAGAACCTTTCTCCGCCTTCAGCCGTCGGCTAAGACCTTTGAAAGCCGGCAACCGGCGGCCGATGGCTTGCAGCTATTTCAACGCCTCCGATGTCGGCGACAGCGTTCCCGCCGCGAGCTCCAGATTCACGGCGGCCATGCGCTGGTTGTAGAGCGCCGCCAGGTGACGATTGCTGGCCTCGAGCGACGCGGTTTCCGTGCGCAGCAGGTCGGTCACCGTGCTGAGGCCATTTTCGTAGCGATTCTTCGTAATCCGCAAGCTCTCGCGGGCCTCGGCGACGGCAGCGGAGGCCACGTCCACCTGCTCGCGGGCGGCCTGGTAGTCGGCGTAGGCGCGCCGCACCTGCAGGCGGACCTGCGCGCTGGCCTGGTCCTGCAAAGCCTGCGCCCGGGCGGTCGCATAGGCCGCTTCGTCGCGGCGCGCCCAGTTCGCCAGGCCGTCAAAGGCGTTCCATTGCAAAGCCGCGCCGGCCAGCCAGTTCGTTCCTACCTTGGCGCCGAACGTCTGCCGGTCCACCTCATAGGCGCCGCGCAGCGAGATCCGCGGAAGCAGCGCCGCATGCGCCTTCCGCTTGCCGGTTTCGGCGAGGTCCGTGGCGAGCCGGGCCTGCCGCATCTCGGGCCGCAGATCGAGGCTCTGCTGCTCGTAAGCCTGGACGGTTTCCGGGGGCAGCGCCGCGGCCGTGAGCGGGGTCGTGAGGGTGTGAGACTCGGTCAGCGGCAGCCCGAGCGCCTCGTTCAGAGCCGCGCTGGCGACTTCGAAATCGGCCCGGCGGCGGATCTGCTGCTCGCGCATGGACGCCAGGTGAACCCTGAGCGACAGCACGTCGGCTTCGGTGGACAGGCCCGCGGCGCGGATCGCCTCGGCCTGCTTCAGGTCCGCCTCGGCCGACTTCGTCGCTTCCTCGGCCACCCTGAGCGCCTCGGCCGCAAGCTGCGCGCCGTGGTAAGCGCCCGCCACGCGCCGGATCAGGTCCATCTTCGTGCGCCGCTCGTCTTCCTGGCTGATGTCGCGCCCGAGTTCGGCCGACTTCACGTTGGCTTTCGTCGCGCCGAAGTCGTAAACCGTCTGCTCGCCCGTGATCAGCGACTGAAAATTGTCGAGCGGCTCGGGGCGGTTCAGCGTATTGAGATCGAAATTCGCCGCCGTGAACTGGTGCTGCTCCAGCAGCGAGCCGAACACGAACACCGGATTGTTGCTGCGCGTGACGGATTCGGTGTAGTTTACCTTCGGGAGATAGCCGCTGCGCGCTTCCTTAATTCGCGCGCCGGCCTCCCGGGTCCCGTACTGGCTGGCCGCCACCGAAGGGTGCTTCTCCAGCGCAATCCTTACGGCATCGTCAAGCGACAGCGGCGCCTGCGCCCATACCGGCGAGGCGAGTACGACGACAACCAAGCTCCTGAACATTAACTCTCCATTGGGTTTCGAAAACTGCCGCAGGTTCAAGTGAAAAGATGCAACGGCTGCGGCTCGGTGACAGATCTCCGGACGGTCACCTGCCGCCCGCAAAGTGAATCCATGAATGCGGAGTCATAATGCACGCAATCGTCGAATATCTTGGCGGCGCGAAATTCGAGGTCGAAGCGCGCGGCCACCGCATTGTTTGTGATCAACCTGTCGAGAATTCCGGAGGCAATTCCGGCATGACGCCGCCCGAGTTCCTGCTGGCGTCGCTCGGAACCTGCGCCGGGTATTACGCGGCCGAGTATCTGCGCGCGCGGTCTCTGCCCGCCGCGGGCCTGCGCGTCGAGGTCAAGGCGGAAAAGAGCCTCCGGCCCGCCCGGCTTTCCGCGTTTCGGATCGCGATCAGCGTGCCCGGGCTCGAGGACGAGCGCCATCGCCAGGGCGTCCTGCGCGCCGCTCAGGCCTGCCTGGTGCACAACACACTGCTCCACACGCCCGCGGTTGAGGTTGCGCTCGCGCAGCCGGCGGAAGCAGGGATCGACGGACATTAAGTTCATTTAATATGATAACCCGCTGCGCTGCCTGCGTTGTTTGCCCCGCCTCCCAACCGATACAATGCCAAGCGGGGATCAAGTTTGGCGACCAGCGAAATCCAGTTAGCTCGCGACCTGCTCACAGGCAAGCCCGAAGCGTTCGACCGCTTCGTGGAGGTCTTCCGGACCAAGATTTTTCAGTACACGCTCATGATGTGCGGGCATCACGAGGACGCCGAGGAAGTGGCGCAGGACACGCTGCTGAAGGTGTTCGAGAACATCGACCAGCTTCGGGAACCGGAGCGCGTGCGCGCCTGGGTGTTCCGCATCGCGCGCAACGCGTGCTACATGAAGCGGCGCAAGAGCGTGTTCGCGCCGTCGCAGGAGCTGTCGCTCGAAGAATTCCTGCCGGCGCCGGACCATAGCGGCGAGCGGCGGAAGCTGGAGATTGCGGATTGGTCGGCGCTGCCGGAGGATGAATACCTCCGCGGCGAACTGCGGCGTGTGATCCGCGAGGCGATTTCGGAATTGCCGGATATCTACCGGTCGGTGATCCTCCTGCGGGACATGGAGGAGCTGACGACGGAAGAGGCGGCGCAGGCGCTCGAGGTCAGCCAGGAGGTCGTGAAGACGCGGCTGCACCGGGCGCGTCTGGCGATCCGGCAGAAACTGGACGATTATCTGCGGCACATCCAGGCAGGGAAGGCCGCCGAGAATTTGGGGGAGTGAGGGAGCGCGGAATGAAGCACGAGCACGCCGACTGCAAAGAAATCTTCGCCCTGCTGTCGGAATACCTGGACGCCGAACTGGACCCCGCCAGTTGCAGCGAAATCGAAAAGCACCTGAAAGATTGCCAGCCCTGCATCGAATTTCTGAACTCGCTCAAGCGGACGGTGCGGCTCTGCGGATCCTGCGCGCCGCCCGATCAGCCGGCTCCGCTCACGCCCGCGCAGAAAGACCAGCTTCTGCAGGCGTACCGGCGCTCGATGGCGGCCAGAAAGGGTTGACGGCGCAGCTTCGCCTACGCCAGCATCGCCGCAATCCGGTCGGGGTCGTTGGGCGCCAGTTCGGGGCGGTTCCCGTAGGTGGGCTGGACCGGCGCTCCGTCCGGGGTTTTCAACTCGCCCGTGTGATACCTGTAGATGTAATCGGGATCCTTGAGCAGATTTCCGGTCAGCACCGCGACCACATCATCCGTGCGCGCGATCCTGCCGGCGGCGGTGAGCTTACGGATTCCGGCGAGGGTCGCGGCCGAAGCGGGCTCGCAGCCGATGCCGCACAATCCGATCTGCGCCTTGGCGTCGGCGATCTCCTGCTCGCTCACCTTCTCCACCACGCCGTTTGAGGACTTCACTTCGTGCAGCGCCTTGGGCCAGGAGACCGGGTCGCCGATGCGGATTGCCGTGGCGAGCGTCTCGGGCTTCTTGACCGGCTCGAACCGGCCGCCGGTTGCGACCATCCTGTAAAACGGCGCGGAGCCTTCGGCCTGGACCACGGCCAGCCGCGGCATCTCGCGGATGATTCCCATCTGGCAAAGCTCGCGCAGCGCCTTGCCGAACGCCGCGGTGTTGCCGAGGTTGCCGCCGGGGAGCACGATCCAGTCCGGCGGATTCCAGTCGCGCTGATCGAGCATCTCGATCACGATGGTCTTCTGCCCTTCGATGCGAAACGGATTGATCGAGTTCAGCAGATAGATGCCGAGCCGCACCGCCAGCGTGCGCACAAGCGCGAGGATCTGGTCGAAGTTCGCCTCCACCTCCAGCGTGCGCGCGCCGTACTCGAGCGCCTGCGCCAGCTTGCCGTAAGAGATCTTCCCGTGCGGAAGAAAGATGATGGGCTGGAGGCCGGCCGCGCTGGCGTAGGCCGCCATGGATGCCGAAGTGTTGCCCGTCGAAACGCAGGCCACGCGCTTCATGCCGAGCCGCAGCGCCTGAGCCACGCCGCAGGTCATGCCGTTGTCCTTGAACGAGCCGGTCGGGTTGAAGCCCTGATGCTTGAAGGCGAGGCGATCAAGGCCGGCGTACTGCGCCGCCCGCGGCGCATCGAGCAGCGGGGTATTGCCCTCCCGTAGCGAGACCACACGCTCGAAGCGGTCCAGGAACGGCAGCGCTTCGCGGTATCGCCAAACGCCGCTCTGGTCCAGCGGCGAATTGCTGCGGCGCCGCTCGCGCCACAGCGCCTTCAGCGTCGCCGGCTGGCACTGCCATGGCGGGTAATCGGCTTCGAGCAGACCGCCGCAGTTCGGGCACTCGTACAGAATCTCCGTGACGGGGAAGCGGGCACGGCAGGCGGGATTGAAGCAAACAAGTTCGGCCGACATGTTTCCCTGATTATACTGGGACTGGCGGCTATGGTTTCGGTTCACCTGGAAAACGGCGTGGTGGAGGTGCGCGAGCGGCCGGTTCCCAAACGGCCGCGCGGCTTCGCGCTGATCCGGCTCCTGTGCGGCGGCATCTGCAATACGGATCTTGAACTCCAGCGCGGCTATTACAATTTCCGCGGCACGCCGGGCCACGAGTTTGTGGGCGAGGTGGTTGAGTCCGACGACCGTGCGCTCGATGGGCGGCGCGTGGTGGGCGAGATCAATCTGGCCTGCGGCAACTGCGAATGGTGCGCGCGCGGGCTGGGGCGGCACTGCCCGCATCGAAGCGTGCTGGGCATCCTGGGGCATCCGGGCGCCTTCAGCGAGTTCTTCACGCTGCCCGAACGCAACCTGCACGTGCTGCCGGACGATTTGCCGAACGACCGCGCAGTGTTCACGGAGCCGCTCGCCGCCGCCTGCGAGATTCTGGACCAGGTGGCGATTCCACGGGGCGGGGAAGTGGCCGTGCTCGGCGGGGGCAAGCTGGGCCGGCTCGTTTCGCAGGTGCTCGAGGCGCACGGCGCGCGGCCGCGCATCTTCGGGCGGCAGACGCCGGATCCGCCGGCGGCGTCGTACGAGTGGGTGGTGGAGGCGACCGGTTCGCCGGCCGGTCTCGCGCGCGCCGTCGAAATGACGCGACCTCGGGGCACGATTATCATCAAATCGACTGTGCGCGATCCGGTGGCGATCGATATGGCGCGGGTAGCCGTCAATGAGATCACGCTCGTAGGCTCGCGTTGCGGGCGCTTCGAGCCGGCGCTCGATCTGCTCCGCCGCGGAGCGGTTCGCGTGGACGGGATGATCTCGGCGCGGTTTCCGCTTGCGGAGGCGCCCCGGGCGTTCGCCGCCGCAGCCGGGAAAGGCGTATTCAAGGTACTCTTATCCTGAGGGGGATCGATGGGGAAGCGATTTCTTTTATTAGGGGCCGGGTTGGTTGTGCTGGCCCAGGTGGTGCCTGTAGAGCGGGCGAATCCCGAAATCAATTCGAGCCGTACCGTGGAAGCGAAGCTGGAAGTGCCGCCCGCAGTCGATAACGTCCTGGTCCGTTCCTGTTACGACTGCCACTCGCAGCGGACAGCCTGGCCCTGGTACAGCCGCGTGGCTCCGAGTTCGTGGCTCGTGGCCCACGACGTTTCCGAAGCGCGCCGCAAGCTGAACTTCTCGGATTGGGCCTCATACAACCAGAAGCAGGCGGAACGAAAGCTCGGAGCGATCTGCGAGGAGGTGAAGGGCGGCGACATGCCGCTGTGGTATTACACGCCCATGCACCCCGGCACGAAGCTGAGCGAGGCCGAACGCCAGGCCGTCTGCCAGTGGGCCGAAGCGGCGCAAAATTCGCTGCGGGCCCAGAGCCAGTAGGCGGCGTCGGGGTCCACGCAAAGGCGCACAGAATAGTGTTTTGAATTTCTGTGTGGCCTTTGTGTCTTTGTGTCCTGGTGTCCGTTCAACAGTGCGCGCACTCGGCCAGCTTTTTCGCACAAAGACACAAAGATCACAAAGACACAAAGAAAACCTTGTCAATTCTTTGCATTCGTTGCGTTCGCAGTACTTTGCGAGATCGTTGCATCACGGCTGCTGCTGCGTCATGCAGTGCAGCGTGCCCAGGCCCAGCACCAGGTCGCGGCAGTAGATGCCCACGATTTCCCGGTCCGGGAAAAGCCGCGCCAGGGTGTCCAGGGCGACGCGATCGTTCGGGTCGTTGAACACCGGCACGAGCACCACGCCGTTGGCGATGTAGAAATTCGCGTAGCTGGCCGGCAGGCGCTGGCCGTCGAACCAGATGGGGCGGGGCATCGGCAGCGGCACGACTTCGAGGGCGCAGCCGTCCTGATCCGTCATCCCGGCGAGGCGCTCCAGATTCTCGCGCAGCGGCAGGTAATTCTCCTCGGCCGGATCTTCCTCGCTCGCTACCACGACCGTCCGCGGGCCGGTGAAGCGCGCCAGGTCGTCCACGTGGCCGTGCGTATCGTCGCCGGCAATGCCGCGGCCGAGCCAGAGCACCTTGGTGATGCCGAGGTAATCGGAAAACGCGCGCTCGATTTCCTCCCGCCCCAGCGAAGGGTTGCGCGCCTGGACCGGGCTCAGCAGGCACTCCTCGGTGGTCAGCAGCGCGCCGCGCCCGTTCACGTCGATGCTGCCGCCTTCGAGCACCAGGCCGGTTTCCCATGAGCGCACGCCCAGCCGCGGAATGATCGTCTCCGGCACGGCGTTGTCTTTGCGGTGGTTCTTGTACTTCGCCCAGCCGTTGAACTTCCAGCGCGCCGCCGCGACCTCGCCGGCGGCGTTCGTGACGAACAGCGGGCAGTAATCGCGCGTCCAACTGCGGTTCGTCGGGCAATGAATGAACTCGACGGCTTCGAGCGGCGCGCCCGATTTCCGCAACTGCTCGCGCGCGGCGGCCTCCGCCTTCGCGTCTTCGATCAGAATGCGCACGCGCTCGTGCCGCGCCAGGTAACGCACCACCTCGCAGTAGACCCACGGGACAGGCGCGAATTTGCCGGGCCAGTCGGAGCGCTCGTGCGGCCAGGCGAGCCACGTGGCCTCATGCGGCTCCCATTCGGCCGGCATGCGGAAGCCGAGCTCGCGCGGCGTCACAGGCACCGCTCCAGCAGCGGCGCGTAGGCGTCGATGCGGCGGCCGCTCAGCAAGGGCCGGCTGCGGCGCGCCTCCTCGATCCGGCGCGGGTCGCAGTCCGCCAGGAGAATTTCCTCCCGGTCGCTGGAAGCCTGCGCGATGAACTCGCCGAACGGGTCCACTACGAACGACGATCCCCAGAACTCGATCCGGCCTTCCGGCGGGCCTTCGACTCCGACGCGGTTCGCCGCGGCCACGTACACGGCGTTGGCGATCGCGTGCGAGCGCTGCACTGTTTGCCAGGCATCGAGCTGCGCCGCGCCGTACTGCTCCTTTTCCGAGGGATGCCAGCCGATGGCGGTCGGGTAGAACAGAACGACGGCGCCCTCGAGGCTGGCCAGCCGCGCCGCTTCGGGATACCACTGGTCCCAGCAGACCAGCGTCGAGATGCGGCCATGCGGCGTGTCGAAGGCGCGGAAGCCGAGGTCGCCCGGCGTGAAGTAGAACTTCTCGTAGTAGAGCGGGTCGTCCGGGATGTGCATCTTGCGGTAGATGCCGATGATCTCACCGGCCGCGCCGATCACGACGGCGGTGTTGTGGCAAAGGCCGGGAGCGCGGCGCTCGAACAGCGAAGCGATGATCACGATGCCGAGCTCGCGCGCCAGCCGGCCGAGCGAATCGGTGGTCGGCCCGGGGACGGGCTCCGCGAGCGCGAACAGCTCCGTGCTCTCCTGGCGGCAGAAGTACTGGCTCCGGAACAGCTCCTGGAGGCACACGACCTGCGCGCCCCGGCCCGCGGCTTCCCGGATTCGCCACTGCGCTTTGGCGAGATTCTCGTTCGGATCGACTGCACAGGCCATCTGCACGAGCGCGATCCGGAACGCCGGCTGTTTCGGCATCGTCGGCATAACCTCCATGATAACGGGCGGCGGCCCGGCTCTCAGCTCTCCGGGACGCGCGTGCCGCGCGCCCTCGTTTCTGCCGATGCGGGCGCCGTCTCCGGTTCGGGACGTGGCCGCGATAAGAAGCCTTTTCTCCACATCAACGCATACACGGCTGCCAGAGCTACGTAAGTCGCCACCCAAAACCACGGGACCCACCAGGCGATGCCGTCGATGCGAAAGTCGGAGACCGGCCACAGGAAACGCGTCGCATAGTAGCTCAGGCTGTGGGTGGGAATGTCGATCAGGATGTGCAGAAGCCAGCCGAGCATCTCGAGCACGACGCGGCGGGCCAGGAGCGAGAGCAGGCCAAACGCCAGCAGGAAGACGATCAGGCTGTGGCCCGCCGGGTAGAGCGGCAGCCCGATGTGAACATGCGGCAGCCCGAGATGGCCGCGCGCCTCCGGTCCCGCCCCGGATGCCAGCCGCAGCCAGAGTCCTGCGGCCGCTGGCGGCCCGAACGCCAGAATGTCGGGAAAGCCGGACCAGAACACGGTCCACGGCAGATTCAGCCGGATGCCTTTGGTCCGCTTCGCCGTGATGGCAGCCGCGGCCCCCCACAGACTATGCGCCACGAGTTCCATATTCCGTAACCACTCCGTAATATCGCACGGCGGAGGGCGGGGCAAGGCGGCGATGACAGCGCACGGCAACGGAGAGCGGGGCAAGGCGGCGATGGCAACGCGCAGCGATGGCAGGCGCGGCGGGACTCGAACCCACGACCCCCGGCTTAGAAGGCCGGTGCTCTATCCGGCTGAGCTACGCGCCCGCGAGAACTTACTCGATTTTACAACGGCCTACAAGCGGCCGGAGCCGCATTCTTGCGCCTGTCGTCGTTCGCCGGGCCGCGCTGAGCGGGAACGGTGAAGGCCACCGCCGTGCCATTCGGGCCGGTTTCGATGCGCAGGCCGGCATCGGGGCCGTAGGCCAGTTTCAGCCGGCGCGCCACGTTGTCGAGCCCCACTCCCGCCCCCGGCTTCGATCCCTGCGGCCGAAAGCCCGGGCCGGTATCCTGCACCGAAATCTGCAGGCCCGCCGGCGTGATATGCGCCCGCACGCGCACGAGCCCGCCCGCGGTGTTCGACGCGATGCCGTGCTTCACTGCGTTCTCGACCAGCGGTTGGATCGATAGAATCGGGATCGGCATCCGCAGCGCTTCGGGATCCACCTGAATCTCGGTGCGCAACCTCGGGCCGAGCCGCAGCGCTTCGATCCGCAGGTAGGCCTCGACGATCCGCAACTCTTCCTCGAGCGGGATCGTAGTCTCCTCGTTTCTGAGGAAATAGCGGAATACCTCGGCGAGGCTCAGCACCATTTCACGCGCCTCGGCCGCCTGGCGAGGCACGAGGCCGTAGAGCGTGTTCAGTGCGTTGAAGAGGAAGTGCGGATTGATCTGCGCCTGCAGCGCCCGCAGTTCGGCGTTCGCCGCCAGGCGCCGCAATTCGGCCTCGCGGAACCCCTGAACCTGCTCGGAAACGACCGCCGCAAACCGGTTTAGCTGGTCGAGGTCTTCGCTCAGGTACGGTTGGCCGCCGCGCCGCCGTCCCAGCAGCAGCGGACGCACCTCGACGGCGGAGAAGCGCATCGGGACCACGGCTTCGGCCGAGGGCTCCTCCGGCGCGCGCTCGGCGTGCATGAACAGGGCGATGCGCTGCTCGGCCCAGTCCAGGTACTCGGACTCATCGCGAAAATCCGCCGCTTTCGAGTGCAGTTCCTGCGCGAGCGCCGCGGCGTCTCCGCGCCGGAAGACGATGCGCGTAAGCAGCTTCTGCAGCCGGTCGCGCGCGAGCGCGAAGGCGAGCAGGAGGACAGAGATGCCCAGCATCAGGATCAGAGTCCCGGCGCCCGCCTCGCTCAGCCGGAAGCCGGCGAGCGCGAACAGCGCCGCCAGCAGCACGTTCGCCGAGAACCGGATCATCGCGTCCAGCAGCACGAAGCGATGATTGTGCAGGATGATGAACAGCGCCAGGGGCACGCTCGCGTGATGGAACACCAGCTCGTAGGACCAGGTGTGCATGCCGTGTTCCAGGCCCACGTGAACGTAAGTGCCGATAAAGACGAACAGCAGCGCGGTCCCCGACATTTGCCGGATCAACCCCTGCCGCTCCGACTTGTGCGAAGACGCCAGATGAAAAGCCGACGCGATGGTGATGGATCCCAGGCCGACGGCCATTAATCCGAGCGCGTAAACGTGAAGGTCCTCCCGGCGCAGGATGGCGTCCGCCAGGTGCAGGGCGACCGCGGCGACGGCGATGACATAGCCCGCGATGGCCAGGCGGCAGTGATGGTTCAGCGAAATCTGCAGCAGCACGGGCGCGAGCAGGCTCAGGCTGGAGAAGCTGATGAACTCGATGGCGGCGCTCAACACCGGCGGCGCCGGCGAAACGGCGATCAGCAGCAGCGCGCCCAGGTTCCACACCAGCGCCAGCGCCGCGGCGGAGACCGCGAGTCCGGCGCCGCGCAGGCGCGAGCCGGCGCGGTCGCGCAGCAGCAGGAACAGGAAGATGCCGAAGATCAGCGCGCCCGTCGCGTGGCCCGCCATGTTGAGGACGGACGAGCCATGCCCCAAAACGGCGTAATCGACTGTTGTCGCCGGAGTCATGCGGTGGAAGACCATTCTCGCATGCCGGAACCGGGCGGGAGCCTGCTCCCCCGCATTTCTAGAACACGTAGCCGATCGCGAGGCGGTACGTGCGCGGCGCCACGAAATGGGTGCCGCTGAAGGTGGACAGAAAGTTGTACAGCGCCACCTTGTTCGTAAGATTTTCGACCGTGAACTTCAGCGTAATGCGTTGGGGCTCGTTGCTGTGGAAGAGATCGTCGGTCCCGATTCCGATATCGAAAAGGTTGCGCGGCTTGACGCGGTCGGGATTGTGGTCGTCATTCTCCGTGCCGGTTTGCGGCAACGTCAGGAGCGCGGATGTGCCCACGCCGTTGCACGTCGTGATGGGGGCGGCGTAGGTGGCCGGCACGCCGTTGCAGGCGAACCCGATGGCGACCTGCTGGGCCGCGGTCAACTGGAGCGCCGCCGCGACATCGGGCACGCCGCTGACGACCATGCCGCTGTCGTAGCGCCACGTGAAGTCGATCCACTCGCGGTTGTGGGGCCTCTGGTAGCGCAGCGCCGTTGTCTGCTGGTAGGCCTGGTCATGGTCGATTCGGAAGACGTCGCCGGGGAATCCGCCGAGCGGGATCAGGCCGCCGACCTCCGGCGGGAAGTAGCGCGCGCGCGTGTGGCCCAGCGTCGTGTAGGCCTGAAAGCCGTGCAGGTCGATCGTGCTGAGCCGCGCGCTGAAACCGTCGAGCTTCGAGTTGCGCCACGCGATCGGGAAGGTGATCGGCGTGTTGAACAGGACGCTGAAATCGTACGCGTTATCCGTGTACTTCCAGAAATAATCGGCATCGGCGATCAGCCAGCGCCCGAAGCGCTTTTCGAGTCCTGTGTCGAACTGATTGCGCCGGCCCGGCCGGATCGGCGTCGAGACCGATCCGAAAACGTTCTGCGCGAGGCCGCCCGCGCCGGCGCCGCTCGACAAAATCAGGTTCTCGTTGAATGGGGTTTCGAACGTGCGCGCGTACGAGGCGCGGAGAACGGTGTTGATGGAGGGGATCAGATACGCCACGCCGATGCGCGGCTGAACGCCGTTGGCCGAAGTAAGACCATTGTATTGGTCATCGCGCAGCCCGGCGTTGATGGTGAAGTTGCCCAGGCGGATCGTGTCGCTGAGATACACCGCGTACTGATTGACATTGTGCGCGCCGTGGAAGTGGAACATCGCGCCGTCGCGTGTCAGGTCGTAGGGTACGAGTCCCGGCTGAAGCGCGGGGTCGAGGTAATTCGGGTCGGTGATCCCGAACGCGAAATTCTCGAGCAGGCGGGTTTGCTGAAGTTCCGTGCCGATGTCGATCTGGTGGCGGCGCGTGGCGTAGGAGAGATCCGCCGTGAAGCCGTAGTTCGTCAGGAAACGGTTCTGCGACGCCGTGATCGGTGTGTCGGCGAACGGGTTCGCGCTCGGATAATAGTTCACCTGGTCGCGCCGCGCGTACGGATTCACGGTGAGCAGCATGCGCGGGCTGAAGACGTGCTGGTAGCCGGGCGCGATGTTCCAGGTGAGGACCCGCTGGCGCTGGTCCTGCGGCAACTGGTCGAGGCTGTTTGGCGTCTGGAACCAGTTGCGCGCGACGAACAGGTCCAGGTGGAGCGCATTCACCGCCGAGGGCTGCCAGTCGAAGCGGTCGAACATGTTCTCGTTGTTGCCGATGTCGTGGATGGGCAGGAACTCGGGCGTGTCGAGAAAGCGTCCGGTGCGAAGGCCGTTCGCGACGATGAAATTGCCCCAGGCGGGGCCGCCCATGCCGAGCGAGGCGCTGCCGCCCCACGTGCCGAACGAGCCCCACTGCGATTCGATGCTGCCGAAAGGTTTCCTCGCGCCGAGGCCCGATTTCGCGGCCGCATCCACGACCAGGCTGGTCTTGTCGCCGTAGCGCACGTCCGGCATCCCCGTGATCAACTGCATGGACTGAAGAGCGTTGGCGGGAATCTGGGTGGAAAAAATCTTGCTCTGCTGATCGCTGATCGGCTGGCCGTCGATGACGAACGTGGTCTGGGAGTGATCGCCGAGCGGATGGAAGAAGCCGTTCGCGTCGGCCGCGACGGCTCCCGTGCTATAGGTGATGGCCTGGCTGAGCTGCGCGCCCGGATCGGACAGCGGAAGATTTTCGATGCTCGTGCTGTTCACATCCTGGTGCGCCGAAGGCGTGTTCTCCACCAGGGCGTTCGATTCGACGGAGACGGAAAACGACGCCGTCTGCAGCTTGAGCTGAATCTGCAACCCGATGGGCTGCGCGCTGCGCACATCCACCTGCCGGGTGTACGGATCGAAGCCTTCGGCGGCGACGGTCAACTGGTAGGGGTTTTCGGGAATGTTCGTGAGCCGGAAGGAGCCGCGATCGTTCGTGACGGCGGACTGCGTGTAGCCGGTTATCGCATTCTTCAGCACGACGCCGGCGCCGGGCACGACGGCGCCGGACTGATCCCTGACCGTGCCGGTAATCGTGCCGCTTCGCATCGACTGGCCGGCGAAAACTCCGGCGGTCGCGAACAGGAACAGGAGCGCCCAGAGCGAGACTTTGTGCATAAGTTCAGGATCGCCTCGCAGAGCGGGGAAGTTCAGCGGAAACTCACGGGCGGACCGCGCCGGCACGCGAGCGGGACCGCAGGCGCCGTGAGCGGGACGGCTCAGGCGCCCAGCATTTCGCGCACGCCCTGCGCCTGGCGTTTGCTGACGATCAGCTCGAGGCCGTTATCGAGCGTCAGCAGCCAGCGCCGGCTGGTCAGGGCGCTCATCTTCCGCACGCGGTCGAGGTTCACGATTGCGCTCCGGTGTACGCGGCGGAAGGGCAGGCCCTTGAGACGGTCCTCGATCGCGCGCAGCGGCTGGGTGGCGAGGAAACGCTCCCGCGCGGTGACGATCCACACCAGTTCGGCTTCGGCTTGAAAGGCGAGCACCTCGCCGGCGTCGAGCAGGAAGTATTCTTCGCCCTTGCGGCCGACGATCTTGCGCGCGAGATGTGCGAGGCTCTCGGCGATCGCGAGCCGCTTACCCTGAAGCTGCCGGACGCGCTCGATGGTCTTCCGGAGGCGGGCTTCATTGACCGGCTTCAACAGATAATCGATGGCGCCGGCTTCGAAAGCCTGGATGGCGTGCTGGTCGTAGGCCGTCACGATGATGACGATGGGGAGCCGGCCGCCTTCGAGCCTGCGAATGACCTCGAAGCCGCCCATGCCGGGCATTTGCAGGTCGAGGAAGACAACGTCGGGCGAGAGTTCGGCGATCTTGCGCAGCGCCTCCTGGCCGTGCTCGGCCTCGCCCGCAATCTCAATGTCGGCGAACTGCTCGAGCTCTTCCCGCAGCACGCGGCGGGCGATGGGCTCGTCATCGACAATCAGGCATCGAACCACTTTCCAATTCTAATTCGGGGACAGGCTACGAAATCACCAAATTCAGTTGCCGGCTTTCGGCGCCGGACCTGGGCTTGGGACCGCGTTTGCGCGGAAGCAACGGGCGGGCGACGGCGCACTCGATCTGCTTGACGAATTCATCGCTGCCGAGCGGCCGTCCCGTTTGCGTCGCCTCCCGGATGCGCATTTGCACTTGGGCTTGTTGAAAGCCGGATGCCAGCACGCGCGGCCACCAGCCGGGCTCGGCGTTGGCGTGCCACCAGCCAAGATCCGTAAGCCGCCAGGGATCTTCGGCGGTCACGTGCGCCGCCGCGCTCGACCATCGCCAGTGCGTCGCCTCCTGCGCCATGCCCGCGCGCACGGGATTCATCTCCACGTAGAGCACCGCATCCCAGAGATGCCGTCCTTCGAGGGGACAGGAATGGAAACGGTTCTGCCATAGATGTCCGATACCGCGCTGTCTGACGTGCAGCCAGCGGGCGTATTCGTTATGAGTGCGGCCGAACGCCGCAGCGAGAGAATTCTCGTGCTCGGGCAGAACGACGAAGTGCACATGGTTTGTCATCAGGCACCAGGCCAGCACGGACACCCCCTGACGCCGGCAGTGATCGCGAAGGATTGTCAGGTACATGCGCCGATCGTCGTCGCAGAAGAAAACGTCCTGGCGGTCATTGCCGCGCTGGGTGACATGATGAGGGATGCCGGGGACAACGACTCGTGCAAAGCGGGCCATAAAAGGATGGTGGCCGGCGGGGAGAATAATCTCATGAATTTGGGGATTTCGTAGCCTGTCCCCGAAATACGCGGGTTAGGGGGCGGCGGCGGCCCGTTCCTGTTCGGGTTTCTGCTCGAAGCTGAGGCCTTCCCAGCGCGCAACGACCGCGGTGGCGAGGCAGTTGCCGAAGACGTTGACCGCCGTGCGCGCCATGTCCATGATGGCGTCGATGCCGAGGAGGACCGCGGCGCCTTCCAGCGGCAGGTTGAAACTGGCCAGCGATCCGGCCAGAATCACCAGCGCGGCGCGCGGCACGCCTGCAACGCCCTTGCTCGTCAGCATGAGCGTGAGCATCATGAGCATCTGCTGGCCGAAAGAGAACGGCACGTTGGCCGCCTGCGCGACGAACACGGCGGCGAGCGAGAGGTACAGCGTCGTCCCCGCGAGGTTGAAGCTGTAGCCGGTGGGAATGACGAACGCCACGATGTGCTTGGGAACGCCGAAGCGTTCCATGTTTTCGAGCGCGCTCGGCAGCGCGGCCTCGCTCGAGGCGGTGGAGAACGAGATCAGGAAGGGCTCCTTCACCAGTTCCCAGAAACGGCGCATGGGGATGCGGAACATCACCATCACCGCGCCGAGGATGAGCACAATGAACAGGATCTGCGCGGCGTACATCGCGATAATCAGCTTGCCGAGTCCGAGCAAGACCGAGAAGCCCTGTTTCGCCACGGTGTAGGCCATGGCGGCGCCCACGCCGAACGGCGCCAGGTACATGATGTACTTCGTGTATACGAACATCACCTCGGACAGGGATTCGCAGAACTGGACGACGGGCTTCGCCTTGGCGCCGATCGCGGCGCAAGCCGCGCCGAACAGGAACGCGAACACGACGATCTGCAGCACTTCGCCGCGCGCCATGGCGTCGATGATGCTCGCCGGGAAAGTGTGCTCGAGAATCGTCAGGAACGAAGGCGGCGCCTGCTGCACGCCGGCCACCTCCGCGGCCGAGCGCCCGATCGTCATGCCCGCGCCGGGCCGCACCAGGTTGACCGCGCCGAGCCCGATGAACAGCGCGAACGTCGTGACCACCTCGAAGTAAATGATCGCCTTGAGGCCGATGCGCCCCATCGTCTTGATGTTGCCCGTCCCGGCGATGCCGTGAACCAGAATGCCGAAGATGAGCGGCGCGATGATCGATTTGATCAGCCGCAGGAAGATGTTACTGACCGGCTGCAAATTGACCCCGACCGAGGGGGCGAAGACCCCGATCACGATTCCAAGGGCCATGCCGATAAAGATCCAACCAGTCAGCGAAATGCGTTTCATCGCTCTCCCCACTTCAGTTTTTGGCGCAGCACATCAAAGTACATCGATTTCGGAGGACGAATCAACCGCAGCACGTGCTCGGAGCGGCTGGCCACGACGCGGTCGCCGTTCTGCAGCGGTTCGCCGACCTGCCCGTCGATGGTCAGGAACGCGTCGCCGTCCGCCGCCTGGTTGCGAATGTTGATGATGCTCGTGTCCTGGACGATCACGGGACGGTTGGTGAGCATGTGCGGGCAGATGGGCGTGATACAGAGCGCCTCGACGCTCGGGAAGATAATCGGCCCGCCCGCCGAGAGCGAGTAGGCCGTCGATCCCGTCGGCGTGCAGATAATCAGGCCGTCGGCTTTGTAAGCCGCGACGAAATGCGAATCGACGTAGGCGTCGAGGTCGATAATGCGCGCCAGCGACGCCTTGGTGATGACGACATCGTTGAGCGCTTCGTGCTCGGCGACCTTGCGCGAGCCGCGCAGCACCTCGCAGCGCAGGATGCGCCGGATGCCGATGCGATGCTCGCCGCGGAAGGCGCGCTCGAGGCCGGGGCGGATCTCGTCGACGGTGATCGCGGTGAGGAAGCCCAGACCGCCGAGATTGACGGCGAACAGCGGGATCTCGCGCCCGTGGAGGGCGCGCGCGGCGGCGAGCAGGGTGCCGTCTCCGCCGAGCACGATCATCAGGTCGCAGCAATCGGCGACCTCATCCCGCGGCAGCCCGGCGCCGGGCTGGCCGGCGTACTCCGCGGTCACATTATCCATGCGCACCTCGACCCCGCGCTTGTTCAGCAGGTCGAGGATCTCGGGTACCACCCGCTCGCCCGCGGGCGCGTTCGGTTTCGAGATGATTCCGACGGTCCTAATGTCGGGCATACAGCAGGAATTCCTTGTTGCCCTCGGCGCCGAGTATCGGGCTTTCCATGATTCCGGTGCTGAAACCGAGCTCTTTCACCGCCTTCTCCACGCGCTCGCAGGCCGCCCGGTGGAGCTCGGGGTCGCGCACGATGCCGCCCTTGCCTACCTGCCCGCGTCCAACTTCGAACTGCGGCTTGACAAGTATAACCATTTCCCCGGCTTCCGGTTCAAGCAGGGGGGCCAGGGCAGGCAGGATCAGGGTCACGGAGATGAAGCTGACGTCGCAGGCGGCGAAGGAAGCCGGCTCGCCGATATCCTCGAACGTGAGATAGCGCGCGTTGACGCCCTCGTGCAGGACGACGCGCGGATCGTTGCGCAGCTTCCAGTCGATCTGACCGATGCCGACATCGATGGCGTGGACGCGCGCGGCGCCGTGCTGCAGGAGGCAGTCGGTGAAGCCGCCGGTCGAGGAGCCGACGTCGAGCGCAATGCGGCCGGTCACGTCGATGGAGAAGCGCTCGAGAGCGGCTTCGAGCTTCAGGCCGCCCCGGCTCACGTAGCGCGGCGCTGCGATGAGCTCGATGCGGCTGTCGATGGCGACGGTATGGCCGGCCTTTTCCGCGCGCGCGCCGTTGACCAGCACCTGGCCCGCCATGATGAGCGCCTGCGCCCTGGCGCGCGAGCCGGCCAGCCCGCGTTCGACCAGAAGCTGGTCAAGCCGCCGCTTCTCCGGGCGCGTCATTTGGTGCGCTGGACGATAAAGTCCGCGATCTCCCGCAGCCGCTGCGCACGGCCGCCGAAAGACTCCAGGGCTTCATGCGCGCCCTGGCGCTCCAGCTCCGCCATGCGGTGCGACTGCTCGAGCCCGTAGACGGCGGGGAAGGTGATCTTCTGCTGCTCGGCGTCCTTGCCGGCGGTTTTGCCAAGGGTTTCCGAGGACTGCTCGACATCGAGGATGTCGTCCACGATCTGGAACGCCAGCCCGGCGTGCCGGCCGTAGCAGGTGAGGGCTTCGAGCTGCTCGCCGCTCGCGCCGGCAGAGATCGCGCCCATGCGCACGCTCGCCGCGAGCAGCGCCCCGGTCTTGGCGCGGTGGATCCTGTCGAGCAGCTCGGGCGCAGGCGGGCAGCCTTCGCCTTCGAGATCCCACACCTGTCCCGCGATCATGCCGCCGACGCTGCCGGCCGCGATCGAAAGCTCGGCGACCAGGCGCGCTCTGGTCTCCGCGGGAGCGTCCATCGCAGCGAGCACCTCGAAAGCGAGCGTGAGCAGCGCGTCGCCGGTCAGGATGGCCATGGCCTCGCCGAACTTCTTGTGGCAGGTGAGGCGGCCCCGCCGGTAATCGTCGTTATCGAGTGCGGGCAGGTCGTCGTGAATCAGCGAGTAAGTGTGAATGAGCTCGAGCGTGCACGCTGCGGTGAGGGCCCGGGAGGACTCACCGCAGACGGCCTCAGCCGCGGCGAGGCAGAGCAGCGGGCGAACGCGCTTCCCTCCAGCGAACACGCTGTAGCGCATGGCCTGGTGGATGGTCTCGGGCGGGACTGTCCCGGCGGGAAGCAGCCGATCGAGCTCCGCGTCCACCAGCTTTTGCTGTTGGGCCACGTAGTCGCGGAAGTTCATGCTTTTTCCGGACGGAATGGCTCGGGTTGGATCTTGCCGTTTTTCCTGATGAGCATTTCCACGCGAGTTTCCGCTTCTTCGAGTTGTTGACGGCAGGTGTTGCTCAGTTGGACGCCCTTTTCGAACAGCTCGAGCGCGCGCTCCAGCGGGAGTTCGCCGGCCTCGAGCTCGCGCACCACTTTTTCGAGCTCGTCGAGGCAGGCCTCGAAACTGGCGGCAGGCTTGTGCTGCTCGGGTTCTTGAGGCATCGATTTATTCTAGAACGGACCGGGCAGCGGTTGGGCTTTCGTGCGGCCCGGCCTGCGGCCCACCCTCATCTCTGCCCAGAATGAAATCCACGGCCATCCCGGCATGCAGCCTGGTCGTGTCGAAGACCGGGTAGCTCACGTCCGCCTGGTGGATGATCAGCGGGAACTCCGTGCAGCCCAGCACGATTCCTTGCGCGCCCTGGCTCCGGAGAGCGGCCATCTGCTGCAGCACGTAGTCCTTCGTCTGCGGCTTGAAGATGCCCATCCCCAGCTCTTTTTGAATGATTCGTTGCAACTCGTTTCTCGCGTCCTGCGAGGGCGGCACGACGACCTCAATGCCGTACCTGTCGTGCAGCCAATCGCGCAAAAAAGAGTCCTGCATCGTGTAAATCGTCCCGATCAGGCCAACCTTCGTCAGCCCGGCGCGCCGGATCGCGCGGCCTGTCGCGTCGCCGATGTGCAGGATCGGAACGCCCGTTTTCCGCAACACCTGGGCGTACACTTTGTGCGGCGTGTTAGCGCAAAACAAGGCCGCCTCGGCTCCCGCGCCGTGCAGCCTGATCACGGCGTCGGCCAGGATGCTCGCGATTTCATCCCACCGGTCCTGGCTTTGCAGCGCGTGAATGTGCTGCTGGTTGAGGTTATAGAGGATCAATGGAGGGTTGGTGTTATCGCCATACAGATCGTTCACCGCCTGATTGATGTATTGGTAATACTCCACCGTCGAATGCCAGGACGTGCCGCCGATCAGGCCGAGAGTCTTCATCTTCGAAGCGGCGGGGGTGCGTCTTCCCCTGGTCTGGCCGGCCAGAATGCCGCCTGCCAGAAGCAGCAGGAAGGCTTCGCGCGACAGCGTCACCGCCATATCCGCCCCCGCTCCGGAGAGCGGCGAATTCCGGCGCGCCGCGGTTCCGGCCGGACTCGCTCGTCCAGCCGCCATATCGAAAAGGCTCCCATGGCCTGCTAACTTAACACAACGGGTGGGATGAGAATGGTTGCTCCTCGGGAGCGCCCAAGGCTTACGCCGCCAGTTCGGGGCGGATGCGCTCGTATTCCTCGCGGACCGCGTCGGCGCCGTAGGCGCGTTCCAGGCGGCGGACGGTGAAGTGGCCGCGGGCCATGCGCTGGAAGTGATCAATGAACACGAGATTGATCGATGCGCCGCCGGCCGCGCCGATGACGGGCACGGCGGTGGCGAGCATGCGGTCGGAGACGGTCACGCCGAAACGCGAGGCCACGGCGGAGATCAGGCGCAGGAGGACCGGCGCGCCCTCGTCGGCGACGCTGTTTTCCGCGACATATGCGGCGGCCTCGGAAATGGCCCGGGCGAGCGCGGCGCGGACCGCGTAATAGCCCGTGTCGGCGGCGTCGTCGGCGCTGGTCGGCCCGCCGAGCGCGAAGACCTCCAGGCACGCCAGGCGCGCGCCGGGATCGCTGAGGTCCTCGCCCTCGCTGCGCGCGATCTCGGCGATCGAACGCAGCATGATCGTGGTCGTTACCGGCAGTTCGAGGGCGAGCGCGGGCAGGCCGAAAAAGCCGCCCAGCCCTCCGGTCGCGGCTGCGAGTGCTTTCATCTTCCGTGTGGAGGGCGGCTTCGTCGAGGAGGGATCGAGGCTGTTGGCGGCTATGTCGGCGGCCTTGCGGATGGCGGAGGAGACGGCGTCATGCACCGGTCCGGCCACTTCGGACGGCAGGAAATTCACCAGTTTCTCGAACGGCTGGCCGACGCTGTTGGCCAGCTTGGAAGCCAGGCTCGGATTTTCCAGCAGATACACCGCCCGGACGAGCGCTTCTCGATCCTCAGGCGTGAACTCCATGACACCCCTCCACTGGTTAGTTTAACGAAAAGGGCGGGGCGGGCACAAAATCCGCCGGAGACGGCAGGGGCTCTCCTCACTCCCACCTCCACTCGGCCCCCTCGCGATGAAACCGCGCCGTGGCGGCAAGCTGGAATGCCGCCTGCCCTCGATCCCACGCAATGCGTTCGATTGTAATCCGCGGCGGATCGATGCGAAGGATGTTGAACGAATTCGCCTCGCCGCGCCCGCGCGTCGAGGTCGCCGTGCCCGCCTGCACCAGCAGCGCCGCAAGACCGGGAACCTTGTAGCGCGTCGCGGCGAGACCGATGTGCTCCAGGTGCAGGTGGCCCGAAAGGAAAATGTCGGCGCCGCAGTTGGCGACGCGGTTCATCAGCAGACGGGCGCGGCCCACGATGAGGCGTTCGCGGCCTCCCTCGGGCAGGTCGAATGGATGATGCGTCACCACGATCTTCGTCACATCGGCGCCGAACGAACACAGCCACTCGCGTACGTGCGCGACTTGCCGCAGGTTGACGCGGCCGCCCTTGACCACCAGCGAGCGCGCAGTGTTGATGCCGATGGCCGCGATCTCCTCGTCGGCATAGCTGGGCTCGGGATTGCTCTCGATCAGCGCGCGAAATTTCGTGAGCGGCCGCGCAAAGCGGGCGTAAACGTTGTAGAGCGGGATATCGTGATTGCCGGGCACGACGATCTGCGGCGAAGGCAGATCGTCGAGCAGCCGGCGGGCGGCGCGGAATTCGCTTGCGCGGGCGCGCTGCGTGAGGTCGCCCGAAACGGCCACCAGGTCGGGGTTCACCCGGTCGAGGAAGCGCCTGAGCGGATCGAGGGTGGCTTCATCGAGCCGGCCAAAATGCAGGTCGGAGAGATGCGCTACGACCCGCATCACGCTTCCCGGGGCACCATCAGGTTCAGCGCGCGCGGCCGGATGCGGTACTCAAGCGGCGAATCCATCCACGCCAGCTCGCCGTCCGTCGTCACTCGAACCCGCCGGAACCGGGTCTCCACGTGCACGGCCTCCACCTCCATCGCCTGAAACTCGCGCGAGCGCCGCAGGCGGCCGGCCAGCGCGCGCACGGCGAGCCCGACCAGTTCCCTGCGCGTGGCGCCGCGCGGGCTGATGTAGAGCCACAGCCTGCCGCTGTCGAGCCGCGGCCGCGTGCCCAGGTTGAAGCCCTCCACCTCGTAGCGATTGTTGCCGACGAAGATGAACGGCGTGCGCCGCGCGAAGCTCACGCCGTCGGCGCGGACCCGCACATTGAGCATGGGATAGCGCAGGAACGCGCCGAAGGTTCCCCGCACGATCGCCATCCACCTTCCCGCTCCGAGCCGCTGCTCGGTCCGGCGCCGGGCCACCACATGCGCGTACAAGCCGAGGCTGGAATTGTTCACGAACACGCGCCCGTTCACCTCGCCCACATCCACCTGGACCACACGGCCGCTCCGCAGCACGGCCGCCGCGCGCCCGATCTCAAGCGGGATCCCCGCATCCCGGGCGAAGTGGTTCAGGGTTCCGAGCGGCAGCACTCCCAGCGCGGCGCCGGTGCCGGCGACGGCCGCGGCGGCGGCCCGGATCGTGCCGTCCCCGCCGCCCGCCACCACGATGCGATCGCCCGAGCGCACCGCCTCCTGCGCGATTCGGGTCACCTCGCCGCCGCCGGGCACCACAACGGCCGCCTCGGGCATCGCTCCGGCCAGCCACTCTCGCAGGCTGCCGGGATCGTAAGCGCCGGAGGCGGGATTCAGGATGATCGTCATCTACGGGCGGAACCGCCGCCGCGTTCCCGCCGCCGCAACAGCCGGTCGGCGTGCGTGACCGCCACCACCCACACCGTCGCCGCCGCATAGCCGGCCAGCACGTCGCTCGGATAGTGCACGCCGAGATAGATCCGCGACAGCCCGATCATGCCGATCAATCCGCAGGCGACCGACCAGATGACGATCCGCGCCGCCAGGTTGCGGATCCGTGCCGTGGCGAGCGAGGCCAGAATGCCGAAAAAGCAGAGGAAGACCAGAGCGTGCCCGCTCGGGAAGCTGTACGAGTGCGGGATCGGCGTTCCGAAGTACGCAGCCGGCGGCCGCGGGCGGCGAAAGGAGTATTTCAGCACCATATCGAGAATGGCGGCCCCGATCATGGTGACCGCGAACAAGGCGGCGCCGCGTTTCCATCGCGACAGCCATAACCCGAACAGCACGCCCGCCGAGAGCACGGCTAAGCCGGCCGCCGAACCGAAATCCGTGAAGAAGCGCATGGCCGCGGTCAGGGCGGGGTTGGCCTGCTCATGCACGAGCAGGCGGATGCTCCGGTCGAAGGCGAACGTGCCGCCCGCGGCCACTCCCTCGGCCAGCCAGGCGAAGAACCCCAGGGCGGCGACGGCGGCCGCCAGCCCGATCAGAATCGTCTTGTTGGCAGCTCTTCCGGTCTCCTCAGCCACCTCTTGCATACGCCTGTTAGATGCACGCGCGGCCCGTCATGGCTACGCCTTCTGGAGCAGACCCGCCGCTTTCCGGCCGGCCTGCTCGCATCGCGCCGGGGAACCGGACCAGGGGTCAGCGGTCCACGTTCCGGGAAGCCTCGGCGGCGGCTTCCTTTTCGAGCACCTTGAGCGCTCCGGGCGGCAACACGCGCCAGTTTCCGTCGGCGCGCGCGGGCAGCGTTTTGTGGTCCGCGAAGTATTCGACAATCAGGCTCCGCAGGTCGTGCGGCGAGCGCCAGAGCACTTTCGCGTCGCGGAACATCTGGTAGCCTCCGCTGCCGCCGGCGCGGTAATTGTTCACTGCGATCCGGAGCGGCTCGTTGGGATCGAGCGGCTTGCCGTTCCGCCGCAGGTTTACGATCCGCTGCCCGGCCGGCTTCGTCAGGTCGATCTCGTACTCCACGCCCTCGGCCATGTCGTAGTTGTAGCCGATCACGCGCGTGTTGATCAGCGGCCCGTGCGAGCACGCCGCGTCCGGGCAGGTCTGGTAATAACGCGCCGCGTTCTCGAGCGCGTCCTTCACCATCTTCCCGTTGCCTTCGATCGCGAACAGCTCGTTGTCGTAGACGTACAGCGCCGCGATCTGCCGCACCGTCACCGGTCCTTTCGGCACGCGCACGCGCGTGTTGAACAGCGCCGTGAACGACACGTCGGCCTTGGCGTAGAACATCTGCACCTGCTGGATCGCGTCCACCAGCGGCGAATCTTCCACCCGGCCGAGCGTGCCCTCCATATCGACCGGCGATTCGGCGACGGGCATGTCGAGGTATTTTTCCGTCAGCTCGTGGTAGGGCCTGGCGATCGCGAGAATGGCCGGGTCGGCCTCGGTCTCCTTCGTCACGGGAATCAGGCGGCTGTTCTTGGATGTGATCTTCCAGCGCCTGCCTTCCTGCTCGAGCTTGAAATCGACGCGCGCCAGGGAGATGCCCCAGTTCTTCGGTTGCACGAGCAGAACGTTGCCGACATGCGCGCCGGGCTCCTGCTGGTGCGAGTGGCCGAACACGATGGCGTCAATGCCGGGCACCATGGCGACGCGCCGGACCAGGTTTTGCGGCGAGTTGCTGAAGCCTTCGTGCACCGCGGCCACGATGATGTCGGGCTTCTCCTTGCGCTGGAGCTTCGCGACAGCCTGCGCCACGGCGTCCCGCCCGTCCACGAACGTGCAGCCGGCATAGTGGTCCGGCTGCTCCCAGATCGGGATGCCGGCGGGCGTCACGCCGATGACGGCGATCTTCACCCCGGCCACTTTCTCCACGATGTAAGGAGCGAACGGCTTCAGCCTGGCTCCCGGCTGGACCTGCGTGTTCGCCGAGAGCCACGGGAAGTGCGCGTCGGCGCGCGCCCGCTCGATGCTCTTCAGCCCGAAATTGAACTCGTGGTTGCCCATCACCATGGCGCGGTAGCCGAGTTGGTTCATCGCCAGCATCATCGGGTCGTGCGCGAGCCCGGCGCCGGGCTGGAGACCCTCGGGGAGCCGCCCCGTGTTGACGTAGCGCTGGTAGAGCGATTCGAGCGGCGTGCCTTCGATGCTGTCGCCGCAATCGATGAGCAGCGAGTTCGGGTTTTCCTGCCGCGCCGCGCGGATCAGCGTGGCGATCTTCGCGAGACCGCGCTCGGCCGGCTGGCCGGAGAAATAATCCACCGGATAGATATTGCCGTGGACATCGGTGGTTGCAAGCAGCGTGACCGTGATCTCTTTCGCCGAGGCGAGGGAGGCGAGCAGGACGGCCGCCAGGAGCAGTCGAAGTTTGGACATAGCGTAAACAGATCAGTATAAACTTACGTCATGATGCGTTCTCGCGCCTTCGTAATCCTTTCCCTGTTCGGGCTGTCCGCAGCGGCGCAACAGCCGCCCGCCGCTCAGAAGCCCGCGCGCCGGCCGGGACTTTACGCCACGATCAACACATCGTGGGGACCGATCACCGCGCGCCTGTTCGAGAAGGAGGCGCCCATCACGGTCCGGAATTTCGTCGGGCTGGCCACCGGCCGGAAACCCTGGATGGATCCCAAGACCCGCCGCCGCGTGACGCGCCCGCTATACGACGGGACCACGTTTCACCGCGTCATCAAGGGCTTCATGATTCAGGCCGGCGATCCGAAGGGCGACGGCGCGGGCGACATCGGCTTCACCATCCGGGACGAGTTTGTGCCCACGCTCAAGTTCGATAAGCCGGGCTATCTGGCGATGGCCAATCTCGAATCGCCGAACACGGGCGCCTGCCAGTTCTTCATCACCGTGGCGCCGTATCCATACGGCAACGGCAGGCACACGATCTTCGGGCGGGTGGTGGAAGGCTACGACCTGGTTGAGAAAATCTCGCAGGTAAAGACGATCAAGCCGGGCGATCTGGACAAGCCCGCCACGCCGATTCAGATCCTGAACATCGCCTTCGAGCGCGTGGGCCCCGCGCCGGCCAACGACCCGCTGGCGCCCCGAAGAAGGCGGCAAAGTAAGCAGCGCGCGGCCCGCCCGGGCATCTCATTCAATTTCCACGCCAAGCCGCAAAGAAATTCAGAGGGTTCCTTTGCGTCTTTGCGCTCTTTGCGTCTTTGCGAGATCGATCAAAGGAAAGCCCGCGCGAAGCCGAAATCCCTCAGAGGCCCCGTACCGCCCGGGCTTACTTCTGATCCAGCGGAATCTCGAAGTAGAACAACTCCCGCCCGCTGGCCGCTTCCCGAACGCCGGTCAGCAGCAGCTTCGATCCGGTCATGTACGGCGCGCGAAAGTAGAAGAATCCGCTCGCGGTGTCCTTGGGCACGAGCGCGCGCGCCGCGAAGGCGCGTCCCTCGATCTCCCACGCGTTCAGCGGGTTCTTCTGCTTGCCCACGATGGGCGGCATCTTCGGAATCGGCACGGTGTAGACTTTCGGCCGGTCCGGTCCCCTGAGGTAACGGATGTCCGCGGCGGGCGTGGCCTCGACATGCTCGCGCGTCGGCATGACGAACTCGACCTTCATATGGTCGAGGGAAATGGGCTTGTCGCCGTCGTTGCGCATCACCACCAGGACCGGCAGCACGCCATACTGGTTCGGGTTCAGCTTGCCGAACGCTTTCTGGGTATCCGTCTCCGTCGAGAATGCCGCCGCTGCGACGGTCACCTTCTCGTTCGTCTGGCGGCAGGGGTACTCTTCGATAGGCAGCGGCGTGAACTTGGGCTGCTCTTTATCCTTCGCGGCCGCCGTCGCCGCAGCAGCCAGGAGTACAATCAAGCACTTGGCGGTGAATCTGTTCGTCATATATCGGCTGCTTCAGGTACTCGCGTTCCCTTTTATCGTAATCTACTTCGTTTTGCGCGGGTTAAGGGACCGGAACTATCTCCGGAATTTTCGCCAGCGCCTGGGATATTTGCGGGTGTCACAAGGGCAGACGCCCGCCGGGGCCATTTGGTTGCACGCGGTTTCCGTGGGCGAGGTGCTGTCGTCGGTGGAACTGCTGCGGCGGCTGCGCGAGCGCTTGCCGCGCGCGCCGCTGTACGTCTCGACGACGACGCTCGCCGGGCGCGCGATCGCGGAGCAGAAGCTCGCAGGCCTGGCCGACGGCGTCTTCTTCGCTCCCCTCGATTACTGCTTCGCCGTCAGGCGCGTCCTGCGCGCCCTCCGGCCCCGCGCCCTGGTCGTGCTCGAGACGGAGATCTGGCCGAATCTGTATCGTGAAGCGCGGCGTGCGGGCTGCGCGCTCCTCATCGTTAACGCGCGCATCTCTGACCGCGCCGAGCCGCGCTACCGGCGCGCGTGCTCTCTCTTCCGCCAGGCGCTCGCATTGCCGCACGCGATCCTGGCGCAGGACGAGATCAGTTGCCGCCGCTTCCTCGCGCTCGGCGCGCCGCCCGAATCCACGCGCGTTGGCGGGAATCTGAAATACGATTTCCGGCCCGGCGCCGCTGAGCCGCCCCGCGAAGTGCGCGAGCTTCTCGACCGCATCCGGCCGGACGAAATCTGGATCGCGGCGAGCACCATGCCGCCGGCCGCCGCGGGCGATCCCGACGAGGACGAGGTCGTGCTCGAAGCCTTCCGCCGCCTCGCGCCCAAGCACCCCCGCCTGCTGCTCATTCTCGTGCCGCGCAAGCCCGAGCGCTTCGACGCCGCCGCCGAAATGCTCGCCCGCGCGGGCGTGCCGTTCCTCCGGCGCTCGGCGCTCGCCCCCGGCGCCGCGCTGCCGCTTCCGGGTGTGCTGCTGCTCGATTCCATGGGCGAGCTCAACTCGCTGTTCAGCGCCGCCGATGTCGTGTTCATGGGCGGCTCGCTCGCCCGGCGGGGCGGCCACAATATCCTCGAACCGGCTTTTTTTCGCCGCGCGATCGTGGTCGGGCCGCATATGGAGAATTTCGCGGCGATCGCCGAAAGGTTCGCCGCCGCGGAAGCAGTGCGCGGGATCCGGACCGGGGAAGAACTTGCCGGGGCGATTCATTCGCTGCTGGTTGACCCATCAGCGCGCGCTGCCCTGGGCGAGCGCGCGTACGAACTGGCGCGCAGCGAAGGCGGCGCAACGGCGCGAGCCGTGGACGCCATCGAGGCGCACTACTGGCGCGCGCTGCCCCGGGCCGTGCCGCCCGCGCGCCGGCTGCTCGCGCCGCTTTCCCGCCTGTGGATCGCCGGCGGGCGTCTGAAGCGCCGCCGCGATCTTGCCCGCCGCGTGCGGCTCGCGACGCCCGTGATCAGCATCGGCGGCATTACGGCGGGGGGCGCGGGCAAGTCGCCGCTCGTGCTCTGGCTCGCCAAGCGGCTCTATGAGGCGGGTTGCCGCCCGGCCATCCTCACGCGCGGCTATCGCCGCCGGTCGCCCGAGCGCCGCACCATCGTTGCGCCCGGCGAAACGCCGCCCGCGTCGCAAACCGGAGACGAAGCGCAGGCCTTCGTGCGCGCGGGCTTCGCGCCGTTGGGCATCGGCGCGGATCGGGCGGGCGCGGGCCGCGCCATCGAAGAGCGCTTCCATCCGGGCGTCTTCCTCCTCGACGACGGCTTCCAGCACGCGCGCCTCGAGCGCACGCTCGACATCGTGGCGCTGGATGCGCTCGATCCGTTCGGCGGCGGCGCGGCGATCCCGGTGGGCCGGCTGCGCGAGCCGCTCGAAGCCCTCGCGCGAGCGCAAATCATCGTGCTGACGCACGTCGAGCCCGGGCAGCGGACCGACGGCATCCTGGAGGCCGTGCGGCGGTACAACCCCGAAGCGCCCGTGTTCACCTCGCGCCTGGCGCCGGAACGCTGGGAACCCGCGCCTCCGCCCGCCGCGGCAGCCGCGTTTTGCGGCCTCGGCAATCCCGCCTCCTTCTGGCAGACCCTGGACGCCATGGGTCTGCGGCCCTTGCTTCGCCGCGCGTTTTCCGATCACCACCGCTATACCGCGGACGAGCTGCGCCGCCTCGCTCTCGATGCGCGCGCAGCCGGCGCCGAAGCGCTTCTCACCACCGAAAAGGATTTTGCGAATCTGCCCGAGGGCTGGCGGCAGGCCGTTCACCCGCTCACCGTGTGCCGTCTTCACATTCGGATGGAAGTCGATCGCGCCGGGGAGTTTGAGGCCGCGGTGCTGGCCGTTCTTTCCAAATCCAGCAGGAATCTCTTGCGCTCGAGCCCGAAGCCGTAGCCGCCGAGACCGCCGCCCGTGGCGATCACGCGATGGCAGGGCACGATGATCGCGACCGGATTCGCGCCGTTCGCCGCGCCGGCGGCCCGCACGGCCCGCGGCGCGCCGATTTGCGCCGCAATCTCCGCATAGGTGCGTGTCTCGCCGTATGGGATCGCCCGCAGCGCCTCCCATACCCGGCGCTGGAACGGGGTGCCCCGAAGGTCGAGCGGCAGCTCGAACCGGGTCCGCCGGCCCTCGAAATACTCCTTCAATTGGCGAAAGGCCTCGAGCAGACGCGGGTCACGGTCGTCGCGGACCCACTCGGGCCCTTTTGGCGGACGCCCCACGTCCAGCGTCGAAATGCCGCGCTCGCTCATCCCCAGGTAGATCGGGAACAGCTCCACCGGCTGGAAAAATGCATAGATCGGCACGCGTCCATGATAGTCCGGACGCGATGCCGCCGAGGATTGCTGCGCTGCACAACGGGGCCGCTCACCTTCCCGCAACCTGGCGCACTTTGCGCATCAGCTCGGATAGCCGGTACGGCTTCTGCAGGAACTTGGCGAATGGGCGGCCGGAGAACTGCGCCGTGACGATCTCGCGCGGCGAGGCGCTCGTCATAACGATTCTCAGGTCGGGCCGGAGCTTGCGCGCCTCCGCCAGGAACTCGTGCGCGGAGATGCCCGGCAGGCCTGCATCGAGCAGGACGACGCTGATCTCGTCCTTGTGCGCCCGGAATACGCTGATCGCGGCATAGCCGTCCGAGGTCTCGAGCACCGAGAAATTTCTGCGGCGAAAGATCTTCGCGACCGCCGCCCGCAACACCTCATCGTACTCGATCAGCAGGATGGTGGCGGCCGGCTGCGCCGCTTCGGCCGGCGCTGTGGGAGAGGTAACGCGGCTTTCGATCGCCGTCTCCTCCGAGCACGGCAGCAGGATCTCGAAGGTCGAGCCCAGGCCCGGCGCGCTCACCAGGTTGATGGCCCCGCCGCGGCGGTGCACGATCTCGCGCACCACCGTCAGGCCCAGGCCGGAGGCCTCGAACTTCGTCGTGAAGAACGGGTCGAACACCCGCGCCTGCACTTCGTTGCTCATGCCGCAGCCGGTGTCGGAGATCTCCAGCCGCACGTAATCGCCTTCGCGCAGGCGGATCGCGCCGCCCGCGACCGAGCCCGCCCGCAAATGCACCCGGGCCGCGCTGATGCTGATAATCCCGCCTTTATCCGTCATCGCTTCGGAGGCGTTCGCCAGCAGGTTTACCAGCATCTGGCGCATTTCCGAGACGTCGGCGCGCACGGTCGGAAGCTCCTTGGCCAGGTTGAGCTTCAGGGTGATCTTCTTCGAGCCCGGCAGGTTCAGCATGACGACGGCTTCCTCGACCACGCGCGCGAGGTCCACGGGCTGCGACGGAGCCGCCGCGGCGCCGATGCCGGCCGAGCTGAGCCTGGCCGCCGAGATCTGCTGCGGGCCGGCCCTTAGCTCCGTGATATCGACACAGGACCCCAAATAGCCCGTAAAAGCGCCGTCCGCGCCGAACCGCGGCGCCGCCGTTTCGATGATCCAGCCGTATTCCCCGTCCGCCCGCCTGAGCCTGTATTCCATGCGGAACTCCGCGCGGGCGTCGAACGCCGAGGCGTATGCCGCGCAGCAACGCGTCATGTCCTCCGGGTGCAGCGTCTGAACCCAGGCGTTCCCCAACTGCTGTTCGAGCGTGCAGCCGGTGAACTTCAGCAGCCCGTGGCTGGCGAACGTGCGCAGCTTGTTCGGCCCGGCGGTCCAGATCATCAGCGGGGCCGAATCGACGATTTCGCGAAAGCGCTGCTCGCCCTCGCGCAGCGACTCCTCGGCCGCCTTCCGGTCCGTGATGTCTTCGACGATGGCCAGCGTGTTCCCGTTCGCGGGTTGCCCTCCGGCGGGGATGCGCGCGACCTTCACGTTAGCCCACATCACACGCCCGTCGGCCCGCAGGTACCGGGCCTCGATGCCGTAACAGTCTATGTCGCCGGCAGCCAGGGATGCGGCAAGCTTCGTCTGGCGGCCGGTGTCGTCCGGATAGGTGAAATCGGCCCAGCACATGCGGCGCAGTTGCTCCTCGCTGTAGCCGAGCATCGTCCGGAAGCCGGGATTGGACTCCAGCACGACGCCGTCCGCATCGAAGATCGCCATCCCGATGCCGGGGATCTCGAAGGCAGCGCGGAACCGCACCGCGGTGTCCGCGCATGCCTCCCGGGGGATAGGGGGCCCGGAAAGTGACGCCTTGGCAGGTCCCGTTCCGCCGCAAGCCATTGCCCGTTCTCCCTGATCTGGCTCGTGTTCCCGTCGCGAGGGCGCCCTGGCCGCCCACAACCGCCATTGCTTGGATTATGCCATGCTGCAGCGCAGCATACAATGGGAAAGTTTTGCGCCCAATATAGGCGTTTTCATTGCAAGGGTTTGCCGCACCGCAACACAAAAGCGCGGGTCTCGTGCGCGCCGCTTCCCGCCGATCCGTCCGCCGCGGTTCGTCCCACGGATCCTCTATGGCGCCCTCCACAACCGTTGGGCTGGGTCCTTCGCGAGCCGGGCGTGAGTGAAGGTTTTTTTATCGATTGGCGCGAAAACCTGCTAAACTAGGGGTAACGTTTGATTGCTCTGCAAAACCTGGCTCGGTCGATTCCGCCTCGTGAAGCCCGCTATCAAATAGTAAGGAGACCACTTGAAAAAGATTTTCGTAGGTAATTTGGACTTTGGCGCCACGGAAGATTCCATTCGCGCGCTGTTTGAAGCGTATGGGACCGTGGACAGCGTCAGCGTGATTACAGATCGGGATACCGGACGCTCACGGGGCTTCGCTTTTGTGGAAATGGCGGATTCCGGTGAGGCCGACCGCGCCATCAACGGCCTGAATGGGACGAACCTGGGCGGCCGCGCCCTGAACGTCAACGAAGCCAGGCCCAAGGCCGAAGGCGCCGGGCGTGGCCCGGGCGGAGGGGCCTTCCGCGGCGGACGCGGCGGCGGCCCGCGCCAGCGTCGCGAACCGCGCTGGTAAGCGGCGCCCCGGCATCTGGCCAACCGCGCCGGCTCGGGAAATCAGCCCGGCAAAAACAGCAAAGGGACAACTCTATGGCAACGCGCTCGCGCTCTACGTTTAAGAAAAGACAGAAAGAAATCGCACGCATGGAGAAGCAGCGCGATAAGGCCGCCAAACGCATGGAACGAAAGCTGCAAAAACAGGCGCCCGGCGCCGGTCAGGACGACGACATCGCCTGGGAAGACGCTTTCGTGCCGGAGGCTACAGACGATTTCAACGATCCGCGCTGAACCACAGTGCGGTGGGGCAGGCGGCTTCGTTTCGCCTGCCCTCAATCCAGATACCACCCGCCGTTCACGTTCACGGTCTGGCCCGTGATGAACCCGTTGCGCGCCAGCAGAACCGCCACGGAGGCCACTTCGTCGGCGGTGCCGAACCGCCCCACAGGAACGAGTTCGGGGCGAGCGCGCGGATTCAGGCTTACCATCTCGGTTTCGATCAGCGCCGGCGCGATCGCATTCACCGTCACTCCTTCCCTGGCCACCATCGGCGCGAAGGAATGCGTCAGCCCCAGCATGCCGGCCTTGGAGGCCGCATAGTGCGGCCCCACGGTGCCGCCTAGCTGCGCGGCGATCGAGGACACGTTGATGATCCGGCCCCACCCGCGCGAACGCATGCCCGGCAGCACCGCCTGCGTCAGCAGAAAACACGACTTCAGATTCACCGCAATCAGCTCGTCGAAATCGCGCTCCGTGATCTCCTCGAGGCGTTGCGGCTTGGCGATTCCGGCATTGTTTACGAGAATATCCACGACGCCGAGCTGCGCTTCGACCGATTCGACAAGGCGATCCACTTCAACGCTTTTCGACACGTCGGCCTGCACGGTGATCGCCCGCCGTCCCAACTCGATGATCGCGAACGCCGTCTCGCCGGCTTCGGTTTCGCGCGTCCGGTAATTCACCGCGACATCCGCCCCGGCTTCGCCCAGCGCCAGCGCGATCGCGCGTCCGATCCCACGGCTGGCGCCCGTGACCAGCGCCACTTTCCCTTTGATATCGTCCATGCCAATTCCATCGTATCCCGGCGCGCCGGGTCTCGCGTTCCATGCTGCAGCGCAACACCGCTTCAGAGTTCACCCAGCAGCCGGCGACACTCGCGCGCGATTTCCCAATCCTCCTCCGTGTGCACCACCAGCGTGCGCACCGAGGCGTGCGCGCTCGATATATCCGTGTCCGCCGGCGAGCGGGCGTTCTTTTCCGGATCCAGCTCCAGACCCAGGAAGGCGAACCGCTTCGCCACAATTTCGCGCAGGGGCGGGCAGTTCTCGCCGACCCCGGCGGTAAACACCAGCGCGTCCAGCCCGCCCAGGCTGGCCACCATCCCGCCGATCTCGCGGCACAACCGGTGCGCGTAGACCTCGAACGCGAGCCGCGCATTGGAGTTGCCCGCCGCCATCGCCGCCAGCACCTCGCGCATGTCTCCGGACAGGCCCGAAAGCCCCCGCAGTCCCGATTCCTTATTGAGAACGCGATCGAGCTGATCCGCCAGGTACCCGCGGTGCCGCATCAGGTAGATCAGGATTCCCGGATCGACCGAGCCGGAACGCGTGCCCATCATCAGCCCCTCGAGCGGCGTGAAGCCCATCGTGGTATCGATGCTCTTCCCGTGCTGCACTGCGGCAAGAGAACAGCCGTTGCCGAGATGGCACGTCACCAGCCGCAGCGAAGCAGGATCGCGCCCCAGGATTTCCGCCGCCCGGCGCGCCGTGTACTGGTGGCTGATGCCGTGGAACCCGTACCGCCGGATGCCCGCCTCCAGCCACGCGCGCGGGCCCGGATAGACGCAGGCCGGCTCGGGCAGGGTCGAGTGGAACGCCGTGTCGAAGACCGCGACCTGCGGAAGCTCCGGACCGAACAGGTTTTCCACCGCTTCGATCGCCTCGAGTTCCAGCCGGTTGTGTTCCGGCGCCAGTTCCGCCATCTGCGCGATGCCGCGCTTCACCTCGGGCGTGATCCGCGTGGTCTCGCGGAACGCCCGCCCGCCGTGGACGATCCGATGCCCGGCGGCGTCGATTTCGCTGCGGCTCCCAAGCACCTTCGCCGGACCTTTCCAGAGCGTGGAAAGCACCGGCTCGAGCACCTGCTGCGGCGTGATGCCTTCAAACCGAAGTTCGTAAGCGCCGGCCGCGGTTTTTACGCGCACATCGGTTTCGCCCTGCCGCCGGCCCCAATCCGCGCGCGCGTCCCACAACGGCGGCACCGGACGGTCCGGCAGCCCCGGCCCGCCGATCTCCGATACCAGGGCCTTCAGCCCGCTCGAGCCGCCGTTCAGCACCAGGATTTTCATACGCCGGCTACCCGGGCCATTGCCAGTCGCGCACTTCCGGCATATCGTCGCCGTGCTCCGCGATATAGAGCTTGTGCTCGATCAGCTTGTTGCGCAGCATCTGCTTCTCGCGCGCCGCCGACTCGCGAAGCTTCGGGACGCGATCGATCACGTCCATGGCCAGGTGGAAACGGTCCAGCGTGTTCAGCACCGTCATGTCGAACGGCGTGGTCGTGGTGCCCTCTTCCTTGTAGCCGCGAACGTGGATGTTGTCGTGGTTGGTCCGGCGGTACGTCAGCCGGTGGATCAGCAGCGGATAGCCGTGATACGCGAAGACCACGGGTTTATCCCGCGTGAACATGCAGTCGAAGTCGGCGTCCGGAAGTCCGTGCGGGTGCTCCGAGCGCGGCTGCAAGGCCAGCAGGTCCACCACGTTGACCACGCGGATCTTCAGGTCCGGCAGGTGCCGCCTGAGGAAATCGACCGCCGCCAGCGTCTCGAGGGTCGGCACGTCGCCCGCGCAGGCCATCACGACGTCGGGCTCGCCGCCGCCGTCGTTGCTCGCCCATTCCCAGATGCCCATGCCCGCCTTGCAATGGCGAATTGCGGAATCCATGTCGAGCCACTGCGGCGCCGGCTGCTTGCCGGCGACGATCACGTTCACGTACTGGCGGCTGCGCAGGCAATGGTCGGTTACCGACAGCAGGCAGTTGGCGTCCGGCGGCAGGTACACGCGCACCACGTCCGCCTTCTTGTTCGCGACGTAGTCGATGAAGCCCGGGTCCTGGTGCGTGAAGCCGTTGTGGTCCTGCCGCCAGACGTGCGAGGTCAGCAGGTAGTTCAGCGACGCGATGGGCCGGCGCCACGGGATGTGGTTTGTCACCTCCAGCCATTTCACGTGCTGGTTGAACATCGAATCGACGATGTGGATGAAGGCCTCGTAGCAGGCGAACAGGCCGTGGCGGCCGGTGAGCAGGTAGCCTTCGAGCCATCCCTCGCACATGTGCTCGCTGAGCACCTCCATCACCCGGCCGTCGGTCGCGACGTGGTCGTCGGTGGGCAGTATCTCGGCCATCGACATGCGGTTGGTCGCCTCGAAGACCGCGTCCAGCCGGTTCGACGTCGTTTCGTCCGGCCCCATCAGCCGGAAGTTCGCCGGGTTCAGCCTGATGACGTCGCGCAACAGGCGCCCCATCACGCGCGTGGCCTCGGCCGTCACCGCGCCGGGGCGGGGGACTTCCACGGCGTAGCTGCGGAAATCGGGCATCTTCAGATCTTCGAGCAGCAGCCCGCCGTTGGCGTGCGGGTTGGCGCCCATGCGGCGATTGCCCTTCGGCGCCATCTCGGCGAACTCGGCGCGCAGCGTGCCGTTTTCGTCGAACAGCTCGTCGGGCCCGTAACTTTTCATCCAGGCTTCGAGCATCTTCAGATGCTCGGGGTTGTTCCGGAAATCGTGCAGCGGCACCTGGTGCGCGCGGAACGTGCCTTCCACGGGCTCGCCGTCCACTTCCTTCGGCCCGGTCCAGCCCTTGGGCGAGCGCAGCACGATCATCGGCCACACCGGCCGGCGCGTGACGCCGTTCTCCCGCGCGTCCTTCTGTATGGCGCGGATCTCGGCGAGCACGGCTTCGAGCGTGCCGGCCATCGCCTGGTGCATCGGCGCGGGATCCGAGCCTTCGACGAAATACGGCTTGTACCCGTAGCCCTCGAACAGGGAGGTCAGCTCCTCTTTGCTGATGCGCGCCAGCACCGTCGGCCCCGCGATCTTGTACCCGTTCAGGTGCAGGACCGGAATCACCGCGCCGTCGCGCGCCGGGTTGAGAAACTTATTCGAGTGCCAGCTCGTGGCCAGCGCGCCGGTCTCCGCCTCGCCGTCGCCGATGACGCAGCACACCAGCAGGTTCGGGTTGTCGAACACCGCGCCGCAGGCGTGCAAAATGGAATAACCCAGCTCCCCGCCTTCGTGAATCGACCCCGGCGTCTCCGGCGCCGCGTGGCTCGGAATGCCGCCCGGAAATGAAAACTGCTTGAACAGCCGCTTCATCCCTTCGGCGTTCCGCCCGATGTTGGGATATACCTCGGTATACGAGCCCTCGAGATAAGTGTTGGCGACCACAGCCGGGCCGCCGTGCCCGGGCCCGGAGATGTAAATCATGTCCAGGTCGTATTTCTTGATCAGCCGGTTGCAGTGAAGATAAATGAAATTCTGGCCGGGCGTCGTTCCCCAGTGCCCGAGCAGCCGCGGCTTGATGTGCTCCAGCTTGAGCGGTTCCGTCAGCAGCGGATTGTCGTAAAGATAGATTTGCCCGACCGAGAGGTAGTTGGCGGCGCGCCAGTAGGCGTCCATCTTCCGCAGTTCCTCCGCAGTGAGCACGTTCGCGGGAATGGATTTTTCGCGATTCTCAACCACTGGATGCATGACAGCTCCTTCATCAAGAATCGCAGAATGAGCCGGCGGGCGCACATAGATCTTTGTACCCGGCGCGCGCTCTGCGGCATCAACAAGTAAAGAAAAAACATTATTCGGACGATTAATTTGGGTGAGACCTCAGGAAGTCTTGACTTAACAGGGGTTCTCGCGCAAAATTGACTTGTCCGAACAGTTGCAATCGGTTTCTGGTTGGCGAAGGCCAAAACATTAGGCCAAGTTCACGTTTTTTGAAATCGCGAAGGCTCATGTACCGTCACACGATACTCCGCACCCTGTTGTTGACGCTTACCCTGGTGGCCGTAGCCGGGGCGGAAAACGCAGCTCCGGCTCCCCGGCAGCAGACAGGCAAGACCACCATACGGAAGAAGGTCACCCGAAAGAGGATCAGGAAGAGCGCGGCCGCCGCAGCGAAACCCGTGCGCGTAACGGCGCGGCGAACGGCCCGCGTTCGGCGCGTCTATCGCAGCCCGTGGACCGAACCCACCTACGCCGATTCGGCCAGCGGCGACCGTGCCTATGGCGATGACCCGGTGGTGCGCAAAGCGGCGGTCGAAGGGCTCGGGCCGTATAACGGAACGGTGGTCGCGGTCGATCCCAACACCGGCCGCGTTCTGACCATCGTGAACCAGCGCGTCGCTCTCGAGAGCGGTTTCCAGCCCTGCTCCACCATCAAGATTCCGGTGGCTCTGGCGGCGCTGAGCGAAGGCCTGGTCGAGCGCACTACGCCGATCCGGCTGACGCGGCACACCAAGATGGACCTGACCTACGCGCTGGCCCATTCCAACAACGCCTACTTCGCGAACCTCGGCATCAAGCTCGGATACGACCGGTTTGCGTATTATGCACGGCAGTTCGGTCTGGGCGAGAAGGCCGGTCTGGACATCCCCGGCGAGGAAGCCGGCGTGTTCCCGGACGCGCCGCCCAAGAACGGCGGGATGGGGATGATGACGAGCTTCGGCGAGGGCATTGCCTGGACCCCGCTGGAACTGGCCGCGCTGATTTCGGCCATTTCCAATGGCGGCACGCTGTACTACCTGCAATACCCCCAGACGCAGCAGGAAGTCGCCGAGTTCACGCCGCGCGTGAAGCGCTATCTCGATATCGCCCAGTACATCCCGGAGATCAAGCCGGGCATGATGGGCGCCGTCGAGTACGGCACCGCGCGCAGGGCGGTCTACGATCCCGAGGCGCCGGTTTGCGGCAAGACCGGCACCTGCACCGGCGGGACGACGCACCTCGGCTGGTTCGGCTCGTTCAGCGATTTCGGGCAGAGCAAGATCGTGATCGTGGTGCTGTTGACCGGCGGTTACGGGGTCAGCGGGCCGACGGCCGCGCAGATCAGCGGCTCGATCTACCGCAAGCTCCAGCAGGCCGGTTACTTCGGCCGCAAGCCCATGTTCTCGCCGGCGATTCTGGTGCCGAGGTAAGGAAAGTGTAGGTGGGGCGGGCGCTTTCGCCTGCCCTACGCTCCCGCGGCCGGCGTGGTCAATACTCGCTCGGCCATCGCGTACTTCAGCGCTTCAATTCCCTCGCCCGTGACGCTCGAAATGGCGTAAAACGGCAGGCCTTTTTCCTGCGCCATGCGCTCGAGCGATTCCAGCCGCGTGCGGTCCTGCGCGGCGTCGAGTTTCGTCGCCACGACGATGGCCGGTTTTTGCGCCAGATCTTCGCCGAAGCTCGCCAGCTCGTTCACGACCACCTCGAAGTCGTGAACCGGGTCGCGCTCCGCCGAGACATCCACCAGGTGGGCCAGCAGGCGCGTGCGCTCGATGTGCTTCAGGAAGCGCGTGCCGAGCCCGTGGCCCTCGTGCGCGCCTTCGATCAGACCGGGAATATCGGCCACGACGAACGTGCGGCCGCCGCTGACCTCGACCACGCCGAGATGCGGCTCGAGAGTCGTAAACGGATAATCGGCGATCTTCGGGCGCGCCGCCGAGATCCGCGAGATCAGCGTCGATTTGCCGGCATTCGGGAAGCCTACGAGCCCGACATCGGCCAGCAGCTTCAGTTCGAGCCGAAGCCGCCGCTCCTGGCCGGGGCGCCCGGGCTCGTGCTCGGTCGGAACCTGGTGGGTGGAGCTGGCAAATCGCGCGTTGCCGCGCCCGCCGCGCCCGCCGCGCGCGACCAGAAAGCGCTCGCCGTTCCGCGTGAAATCGTGCAGCAACTCGCCGCTGTCGGCGTCGTAGACCACCGTACCCACCGGCACCGGCACCTCGATCGACTCGCCGTCATGCCCGGTGCGGTTGCTGCCCTCGCCGTGCCGCCCGCGTTGCGCCTTGTACTCCGGGTTGTAGCGGAAATGGAGCAGCGTGTTGTAGTGCTCGCTCGACACCAGCGTGACGTCGCCGCCCCGGCCGCCGTCGCCGCCGCTCGGGCCGCCGTGCGGCACGTATTTCTCGCGGCGGAACGCCAGGCAGCCGTTGCCGCCGTCACCCGCTTTCACGTAGATGGTTGCTTCGTCAATGAACATGGATCGACAAAAAAAGGGGAGAGAGCCCTGTTTCCGCACGGCCGCTCGCTGGCGATGCCGCTCGAAAAAAGGACTCTCCCCCCTCTTTGTTTTCGCGGCGCGATCAGGCGCCCGCTTTAATCGAGACGAATTTTCCGAGCTGGCCGCGATCGCGGAATTCCACCGTGCCGGGGATCTTCGCGAACAGTGTGTCGTCCTTGCCGCGCCCGACGTTCTCGCCCGGCTTGATCTTCGTGCCGCGCTGGCGCACCAGGATCGATCCGCCGGTCACCACCTGGCCGGCGAATGCCTTTACGCCGAGCCGCTGCGCGTTGGAATCGCGCCCGTTCCGTGAGCTGCCTAAACCTTTTTTGTGTGCCATGACGTGCTCCTAGGCTTGAATGCCGGTCACCTTAATGCGCGTGAAATCCTGGCGGTGTCCGATCGTGCGCCGGTACTGCTTCTTGCGCTTAAACTTGAACACCCGGATCTTCTCGCCGCGGCCGTGCTCGACGATCGTGGCCAGCACCTTCGCGCCGCCCAGATCCGAACCGGTGAGCATCTGCCCGGAATCGTCCTTATAGACGGCCAGCACACGGTTCAGCTCGAGTTCCGAGCCGATCTCGAACGGCAGCTTCTCGATGTCAACAGTATCGCCGGCGGTGACGCGATATTGCTTTCCGCCCGTTTCAATCACAGCATACATAGAGGACCTTCCTGTTTTCGGTGCTTCGGGGGCCGCGCAAAAGCGTGCGGGCGCACAACATCGGTACGCGCCCGAAGATGACGATATCTCAGTTTACAACAGCGGGAAAGGAAATGCCAACGGTGGGGCAGGCGCTTTCGCCTGCCAGACTGCTTGGGGAAGGACTTCTTCACGCTAAGCAGGGAGCAGAGGAACGCCAACCCGCGGCGCCTGGGAGGCCTGAGCGCCGCGGGTTCGCGGAAGGAACGCCACTACTTCGCGGCAGCCTTGGCCGACACGCGCTTGTCTATCGGGACGAAGTTCCGGCGCGGCGAGCCGAGGAAGATCTGGCGCGGGCGCGCGATCTTCTGGGCCGGATCCTCGAGCAGTTCCTGCCACTGCGCCAGCCAGCCGGCCGTGCGCGGGATCGCGAACAGCACCGTGAACATTGCCGGGTCGAAGCCGAGCGCCTGGTAGATGATCCCGGAGTAGAAGTCCACGTTCGGATAGAGCTTCCGCTTGATGAAGTACTCGTCCGAGAGCGCGATCTTCTCGAGCTCCATGGCGATGTCCAGCTTCGGATTCCGGCCGGTCACCTCGAACACTTCCTCGGCGATCTTCTTGATGATCCTGGCGCGCGGATCGTAGTTCTTGTAGACGCGGTGGCCGAAGCCCATCAGCTTGAACTCGCCCGCCTTCACCTTGGCGATGTAGCCGGGGATGTTCTCGACCGAGCCGATCACGTCCAGCATCTTCAGCACTTCTTCGTTGGCGCCGCCGTGCAGCGGCCCGGAGAGCGCCGCGCAGGCGCCGGCGGCCGTGACGTAGGGGTCCGCCAGGGAGCTGCCGATGCTGCGCATCGCGTTCGCCGAGCAGTTCTGCTCATGGTCGGCGTGCAGGATGAACAGTACATCGAGGGCGCGGGCCAGCACCGGATTCGACTTGAACTTCAGCTCCGTCATCTTCCAGAGCATGTTCATGAAGTTCTCGGTGTAGCTGAGATCGTTATCCGGATAAACGTAGGGCAGGCCGAGGCTGTGGCGATACGCGTAAGCGGCGATCGTCGGCATCTTCCCGATCAGACGGTAGATCTGAAGCTCACGATTCTTCGGGTCGTGTACGTCCTTCGCCTCGGGGTAGAACGTTGATAGCGCAGCGACGGTGGAGACCAGCATGCCCATCGGGTGCGCGTCGTAGTGGAAGCCCTCCATCAGCTTCTTCGTGTTCTCATGGATCATCGTGTGGTGCGTGATCTCATGAGTCCAGTTGTCCAGCTCTGATTGCGTCGGCAGTTCGCCCTTCAGCAGCAGGTAGGCGACTTCCAGGAACGTGCAGTTCTCGGCGAGCTGATCGATCGGGTATCCGCGATATTCCAGGATCCCCTTGTCACCATCGATAAACGTGATGCGGCTCTCACAGCATGCCGTATTCATAAAGGCAGGATCATACGACATCAAGCCGAAATCTTCCGGATCGGTCTTGATCTGGCGCAGGTCCATACCACGAATCGCGCCGTCCTTGATGGGGATAGTGTATGACTTTGCCGTACGATTATCAGTTATAGTAAGCGTGTTCTCCGGCATAACGAATCCTTTCCTCCGTTGACGTCCGCTACAGCGCGCGCCAACCGGCTGGGGCTATTATATGCCTACGGACGAGGTACTTACAACAGATCTTAATATCCGTATTACTTAAAGTTAATTTTCCTTCAGTCCCACTCGACGCCGCGCGCCCGCAGCTCCTCTTCGAGCGCCTCCGCCGAGCGGAACTCCACCGCGTCGAGCCCCACTGCTTTGGCCCCCGCAACGAACTGCGGCATGTCATCGGTGAAGAAGCACTCCTCGGCGCGGCAGCCCGCTCGCGCCACCGCTTCCCGGTAGATCGGCTCCTCGGGCTTCACATACCCGACTTCAAACGACAGGATGAAGTCGTGGAAGTGCCGCAGCAGCGGGTACCGTTCGCGGATGATCGCGTAATGGATGGCGTTCGTGTTCGAGAGGATCAGAAGACGGTAGCGGCGGCTGAGGCTTTCCACCAGCCGCTCGCCGATCAACGGGAAGGGCAGGAAGATACTGCCCCACAGCTCGCAGAACTTCTCATAGGTGACGTTCAGTTCGAGCACATTGCCAAGCTCGCGTACGAATTCGTCCGGCGCGATGCGGCCGGTTTCGATCCGGTAAACCAGGTCGGTGGCGGCGATCCGCCCGGGAATCTCCTCGGGCGGGCAGCCGCAATACGGCAACAGCGCTTTGTATCCGCGGGAAAGATCGAACGGAACGATGACCTTGCCCAGGTCGAAGATGATCGCTTTGATCACGCCGCCACCCCCGGCTGTCTATTCTAGTGGTAGAAGTCGCGATCCCAGGCGTGCTTCTTCAGGATCTCGAGCACCTTCGGGTCGAGCGGCCCCTTGTCGGAGGCGGCGCAGTTGGCGCGCACATTCTCCGCTTTCCGCATGCCGGGAATCACGGCCGAGAGCGCGGGGAACGAGAGGCAATACCGCAGCGCGATCTCAGGCAGCGGCCCGTCCACCACGCCCGCCAGGTCGCGCTGAATTGCCGCGATGTGCTCGACCACCTGCTTTTTCCTGTCTCCGCGAAAGTAGCGCGACCGGAAGTCCTTCGGGTCGAACTTCGTGTCTTCGCGGATTTTGCCCGTGAGCGAGCCCTCGTCGAACGGGACGCGCGCCAGCACGCCGATGTTGCGCTCGATGCACAGCGGATACAGGTTCTTCTCGGGCGTCTGGTCAAAGATGTTGTGGATCACCTGCACGGTATCGATCAGCCCGGTCTTGATGACCTCGAGCGCGGAGTCCGGCTGGTGGTCGTTGATCGAGATGCCGAAGAAGCGGATCTTGCCGGCGCGCTTGAGGTCCTCGGCCGCCCGCCGCCATTCATCGCGCCCGATCCATTCCGGGTTCCAGACATGGAGCTGCTGAAGATCGACGGTTTCCATGCCGAGGTTCTTCAGGCTGCGTTCCGTGCACTTAACCACGTAGTCGTACGGGAAGACTTTATCGATGCCGATGCCCGGCTGCGCGGGCCAAAGCCCGTTCTTCGGCGGCACTTTCGTGGCGACGTAAATCCGCTTGCCCGCCTCGCGCGCCGCCTGGCCGACGAGCGATTCGCTGTGCCCGTCTCCGTAAGCCAGCGCCGTGTCGATGAAGTTCAGGCCAAGCTCGATGGCCGTTCGCAGCGCGGCGAGAGACTCCCGGTCCTCGCTGCCGCGCCACATAGCGCCGCCGATGCCCCACGCCCCGTATCCGACATCGCTGATTTCAAGATTGGTCCTGCCGAGTTTGCGATAGTGCATTTCATTACTAAGCTACATCGGCGCCGCGCGAAAAGCACAAGGCTTTGCGCGGCGCCGGTGCGCTACCCGAGCGAGCTGCACTTCAACACGCGTCCCATGAACTCCCAGACCTTCGGGTTGCTGAACGGGGCCATGTACTCCTTCACGTGCGCCGGCCAGTTCGGCCGGTCGGCATACATTTTGTTCAGCCCGTCGGCGATCCCGCGGTCGTCGACGGTGAACTGCCCGACCAGCTTCTTCCAGCGCGCGCCGAGCGCCTGCGCTTTCTCGCTCGCGGGATCTTCGCCGAGCGCGGCCTCCACATCGCGGAACAGATCTTGCCATTCCTGATGCGCTTTGGCCTGCATCTCCGGCGTAAACGCCGCCCGCCGGTCCTCGATTCTCGCGCGGGCTTCGGGGCTGTAGTATTTCTCGCTCCAATCGGTCTTATCCTGCATCTCGATCACCTCGATGATTCGCTTCAGAGTCGCAGCGTCGGGCGGTCCGCCCCCGGCGAACGACTGCTCGGCCCTGCGAATCGCAGAGATGGCGCGGTCGAGCAGCCGCCGTTTCGCTTCCAGCACCGTGCGCTGCATGCGCAGCGCGCCGGGAAGGCCGGAACCGTTGCGGTCGAGCATGGCCTTGATCTGCTTCAGCGGAATGCCGATAAACTTGAGAGCCACGATCTGCTCCAGCCGCTCCAACTCGCGCCTGCCGTAGGTCCGGTAACCGGAGCCGGTTCGCGGCGGCCGCAACAGGCCCAGACGGTCGTAATGGTGCAGCGCCCGCACGGTCACACCGGTGAGCGCGGCGAATTCCTGTATGCGGCAACGCTTGTCCATCGCCAATCCTCTCGAGAGTATCTTCGGGCCTGACGTTACGTCAGGGTCAAGCACAATTTTATGACTCCAGGGCGTCCGCCCCACAAAAGCACTAATATAGAACCCATGAACTTAGGCAAGGCGCTGCGGCTGCGCCGCATTTTCGCCAACGGGCGCGCGCTGATCGTCGATTGCGAGCCGCCCGCGGACGATCCGGTTGCGAAGATCCGCGTGCTGGCGCGCGCGGGCGTGGATGCGGTAATCCTCACCCCCGGCCTGCTCGACATCGTCGCCGAGGACCTCGGCGCGCTTTCCGTCATCCTGCGAATCGACGGCGCGCGCGGCAGCCGTCTGGTTAGCGTGCAGGCCGCGCTCGAGATGGGGGCCGAGGCCGTCGAAGTCGCGGTGGGCGCGGGCGGCTCCGATGCCCTCGATCGTTTCGGCGCCGTCACCGAAGAGGCGCGGCGCCTCGGCATGCCGGTTTTCGCCAACATCGCCGCGGGCGACTGGCAGGAAGCCGCCCGGCTCGCCGCCGATTACGGCGCCGATGTGATCCAGGTGCGTTTCGCGCTGGACGCGCCGCTGCGGCAGGCCGCGCGACTCACCGGCCGCGCTTTCGTGGCCGCGCTCGGCAGCGAACACGCCGCGCGCCCCGACCTTGTCGAGCTCATTTACCAGATCATGCAGGGTCCGGCGAACGGGCTCATGCTGGCCGGCCGCGATTTCGGCGCCGCGGCCATCCTCGATTCCGTCTGCGCGCTGGTTCACCAGGGCGTTTCGCCCGAGGCGGCGGCGGTACAATCGAAGTAATCTGATGTTCCGCCTTTTTGCCGCGTTGCTGCTTTCCGCCGTCCTCGCCTTCGGAGCCTCGATCAAACTTTATCTCAAGGATGGCACTTATCAGCTTGTCCGCGAATACCAAGTCAACGGCGACCGCGTCCGCTTCTACAGCGTCGAACGCAGCGACTGGGAAGAGATTCCCGTCGACCTCGTCGACCTGAAGCGCACCGAGTCCGAGCGGCAGGCGGAGGAAGCCGTCATCAAGAAGGACGCCGCCGAACTCGCGGCCGAAGACAAGTTCGAGCGCGAGCAGCGCGAAGAGATCGAGCGCGTGCCCCAGGAGCCGGGCCTCTATATGGTGGACGGCGCGGCGATGAAGACCATCGAGCTGGCCGAATCGAAGATCGTGAGCAACAAGGGGCGCAGCGTGTTGAAGGTGCTGTCGCCCGTTCCGGTGGTGAGCGGCAAGTCCACCGTGGAACTCGACGGCGAGCACTCGAAGAACGTATTTTCAAATCCCCGCCCGGAATTCTACATCCGGCTCGCCGACGAGGATCGTTTCGGCATCGTGCGTCTGCAGCCGAAAAAGGGCGCCCGCATAGTGCAGAACTGGACTATCGTCCCGATCACCAAAGAGATCGTCGAAGACGAAAAGGACGTGCCGATCTTCCGCAAGCAGGTGGATTCGAACCTCTACAAGATCTGGCCGGAGCAGCCGCTCGAGCCCGGGGAATACGCGGTGGTGGAGTTCACGGAAGGCAAGGGCAACGTCCGCACCTGGGACTTTGCCTACCGCAAAGGCCGGTAAGCGGCCGGCGCGGGGACTCCGTCTTCGCGCCAGCAGTTCGTCGACCGTCCTCACAAAGACACCAGGACCACAAAGACACAAAGAAATTCAAAAAAGTCTCCTATGATGTTTTGTCTACTCCAAACTTGTTGTGCAGCTCGGGGCCGACCAACGGGAGGCCGCACGAAGCCGCG